>Ga0070710_10000077_pt1 | contig 44473 bp, 54 predicted proteins | sample LARL52metaG_FD_65454 | JGI IMG/M metagenome (GOLD analysis project Ga0070710, IMG submission 65454) | Corn, switchgrass and miscanthus rhizosphere microbial communities from Kellogg Biological Station, Michigan, USA - LAR L5-2 metaG | ecosystem: Host-associated > Plants > Roots > Rhizosphere ...
GGCGACCCGACCGGGACTGAGTACAGCCGGCGGCGCGTGCACCCCGAGCGCTTCGTCGCGGGGGACGTGTTCGGCCACTACGTGAGCGACGACGAATACGACGATGACTAGCCTGCGGCTGGCGGAGGCCTTCATCCGCACGGCGGTCCCCGAGGGGCACGAGCCCCTGCGGGACCTGGCGGAGCTGCGCGCTCACATGGACGGGACGCATCAGCTCGGGGTGGCGGGGATGCTCCCGCTGCACGTGCTGATGCACTTGCACGAGCAGGAGCATGCCGAGCCGGGGTGGCACGGGTCCCCGGACTCGTCCCGCTCCAGCGAGTTCACCGCGAGGAGGAGGCCCATGGGGCTCTGGGACATGATCCGGCAGGCGGCGGGGGACTCGCCGTTCACCTCGCAGTACCACCCCGATTACCCGCCCATGGGCGGGGGCGACCCGGCCGAGGAGCAGTTCCACCAGGACACCGGGTACCGGCGGCTGGACGTGCACAACGCCGCGATGCGGTCCCTCGGGCTCGGCGAGAGCGACTCGATGCGCCACTTCTCGCCCCGGATGGAGACCGGCCACTACATCGGCGTCGGACTGCGCTATCCCGACCAGCGCTGGTACGCGCAGGTGATCGCCCCGCCCGGCAAGAACCGCGACGCCCACCCGCTCGGTGCCGCCGTCCACCTGGACCTGGGGCACGACGACGAGAGCGTCCCTGCGGTGCTGCACCAGCGGCTGCGCCACCCGGAGGTCATGCGCTGGCTCGGCGCGACGATGGAGTCCAGGGGCCGCCAGTGAGCGCATGGAGCTTTATCAGGACGGCGGCGGCCGGGGCACTGCACCCTGCCTGGGCGGAGGCGTACCCGTCCCTGGAGCACAACGGCCTGGAGAAGCTCACCGATGACGACGACCCGTACCTCCGCCTGGAGACAGGTCACCGCATCGCCCTGGGAGCCAGCGGCGAGGACCCGACGAGCTGGTCCCTGCACGTCACCCACGACCGCGACCACGAGACATCCGATTACGGGATACCGGGCCGGAAAGTCATCGCCTACCTCGGGACGCAGAACGAGGGAGTCGGCGACCGGGTGATGCAGGCGCTGCGCCACCCGAAGGTGATGGAGGGGATGCGCCGGCTGATGACCCCGGCCGCCCCTGGCGAGTACTGGGCGCACGAAGTAGACCTGAGGGGACGCTGATGCTGACCGGGCACACCTACGACGGCGGCGAGGGCGAGGACCGCGACCGCCGGGCGGCTGACTCGTTCGAGCAGGCCGGCCTCGGCCGCAGCGGCTACACCACGCTGGAAACCGGGCACATGCTCGGGGCCGGGTACGCCGAGGGGGACGACGAGCACCCGCCCGGCTGGTACATGCACGTCATCCACCCGGCCTCCAGGGACCGGAGGGGGGACCACATGAAGGTCATCGAGACGAACCTGGGGACAGACCACGATCACGTCGGCGAGGCCGCCACCAGGTTCTTCCGCCGCCCGGACGTGCTCGCGGCGATGGCCGACCAGATGAGGCCCGGCGAGTGGCATGACCCGGACGTCAGTCCCTGGTTCCGTAACCACAGGTGGATGTAATGGCCTGGCAGGAGCCTCCCGACGACTACGTGCGGCCTGGCGAGAACCTCTCCCACGGGGAGCTGAAGCGGCGCGGCGGCCCGGTGTACGACGCCCTCCAGTCGGCCGGGATGACCGACAGGGACTGGCCCTTCGTCATGCCGATGGAGACCGGCCACTTCGCGCACTTCACCCTGAGCCCGCAGACGGGCCGCTGGAAGATGCAGGTCCACCACCCCGGCGACCCGCACAACACCATGGTCGAGTCGGACCTCGGGGTGACCGATCACCTGGTGCCGCACCGGGCCATGGACGAGCTGCGGCACCGCGACGTGGTGAGGGCGCTGGGCGAGCAGATGACGCGCGCTCACGCCAACGGCACCCCTCACGCGATCACGGACGAGCACGGCCGGGGGCCGGGCTACCCCCAGGAGGCCTCGCACGTGTTCTCCCACTACCCGGAGCAGGAGCCGCAGTGACCCTTACGTCATCCGGCGAGCCAGGCCGCCGGCTCCTCGGCGCTGACGGCATCCCCGAGTTCACCAGCCACTGCGACAGCCAGTGGATCATCCTGCGCCCGGCCCGCACCTGGGCGGGGTGGCGCGAGCTGGCCCAGGCGATCCTGGACGCGGAGGACCCCGATGGGTAATGCCTGGGAGGTCATCAGGAGGGCAGCGGACCGGCGTCCCGGTTACGTCTACCACGGGTTCAGCGTCCGGTTGCCCCCGCAGGTCCACGCGCTGGTGCATGACCCTTCTCTCCCTGAGCACGTGCGCGGCTTCCACCTGGCCCGGCACCTGCTGACTAATAATCCCGGCGATCCTGGTTACCCTCATGCCGGTTACGGTCTCGGCCAGGTCTGGCACCGCGACAGCTACTGGGCCGCGCAGGACGCCCGCGAGGCAGCCGGCGAAGGACGGACTCCTTACGTCCTAAAGGCGCTGGAGCCGGAGCCGGAGCACGTGATGTCTGACGACGGCAGGAAGGGGGTCCCGATGCTCATGCACGGCAACTCCCCCGTGCACTTCACCGGGCTTTACTGGCATCACCCCGAGCACCAGGTTCCGGGGAGCCAGCACGAGGGCGACGAGCACGAGCTGGACTTCCCCGAGCCGGTCACCGCCAGGGCGTAGTTCCCGGCCTCCTCCCCGGAAGGGGTAGGAGGTCAGATGAGGGTTGCGTACCAGCCGGGGTCGGGCACTGCCCGGCAGGCGTCAGTAGCCAGGCAGCTCGGCCGCACGATGGGCATCGGCGCGCTCAGCTCCGAGCAGATGAGCCCCGAGGTCGCCGAGGCCCGCAAGAACCGGCGGATCAACGCCCGGCAGGCGTCGGTCGGCCGCCGCACCGCCTACACGGCCGGAGGGGCGGGAGGGTCGGGGTTCTCCGACATCCAGTTCGCCACCGGGCGGCCCCGCGACCCGCTCTTCTACTGGAGACAGAACAACCTCCCCTACGACTTCTCGCAGAACGAGGAGCTGGCGAAGGTCCGGGCGTTCTGCCGGCTGCTCTACCAGACCGACCCGATCGTCGGCTCCTGCGTCGACATCTTCTCCAAGTTCCCGGTGGTGGGCGCGCACCTGGAGTGCAAGGACCAGCGGCTCACCGACTTCTACCAGGACCTGTTCTTCGGCGACGACGGCCTCGACTACGGCGAGTTCCTCGTCGACATCGGCCGCGAGTACTACATCACCGGGGAAGCGTGGCCGTTCGCGACGTTCAACGAGGACCTGGGTATCTGGGATGACGAGGAGCTGCTCAACGCCGACGACATCAAGGTGGAGCGCTCCCCGTTCCTGAAGGAGCCCCGGTTCTTCACCCGGCTGCCGTGGACTATCCGGCAGATCCTCACCACCCGCCAGCCGGCATGGGAGTACAACCGGCTGGTCCAGGAGTACCCGGAGCTGGCCGCCTACACCGCCGAGAACGCCTTCATGCCGGTGAGCAACGTGCTGCTGCGCCAGCTCCGGTTCAAGGGCGACACGTTCTCGCTGCGCGGGCTGCCGCTGCTCACCCGCGCGATGCGCTCCATGCTCCAGCAGGAGATGCTCAACACCGCCCTCGACTCGATCGCCGACCGGCTCTACACCCCGCTGATTCTGTGCAAGCTCGGCGCGTCCGCCACCGACCTGGGCACCAGCGTCCCGTGGATTCCCACCGACGACGACCTGGAGAACTTCGAGATGGCGCTCGACGCTGCCCTGGCGGGCGACTTCCGGGCGCTGATCCACAACTTCGCGGTGGATATCGAGCCGGTGTTCGGCCGGGAGAACATGCCGGACCTGAGCATGGACTTCGAGCGGATCGAGGACCGGGTGCTCCAGGTGTTCGGACTTTCCCGCACATTCCTCACCGGGGCGGGCGAGGGGCAGACGTACGCCGCCGACGCGCTCAACAAGCAGCTCGTCGAGCAGCTCATGACCACCTACCAGCAGATGCTCATGAGGCACATGCGCAAGCGGATGCTGATTGTCGCTGAAGCGCAGGAACACTATGACTACGAGGAGCGGTCGGGCCGCCGGTTCGTGATCATGGAGGAGGTCCTGGAGACCGACGAGGAGACCGGCGAGAAGCGGATCACCGAGCAGCCCAAGCTCCTGGTGCCCGACCTGAAGTGCCAGGTCCTCAACTTCCGCGACGAGGACATCACCCGCCAGTTCACCGAGGCGCTGCGCGCGTCGGGCATCCCGATCTCCGCGCGCACGCGCACGCGGGGGCTCGGCGTCGACCTGGACGAGGAGCGCGAGCAGTCCCAGGACGAGGCGGTCGCCGACATCATCGCCCAGGCCCGCACCCGCCGCCAGGCCTTCGTCGAGCTGCGCAACGCGGGCCTGCCGGTCCCGCCGGACCTGATGGCCGACTTCGCCCCCATGGCCCAGGTGGAGGGCGTTCCCCCGGCCCTGGCCGCCCAGCAGGTGATGATCGACCGGATGGGCGTCCAGCCCGTCCCGCTGCCCGACCTCGCGCCCACCCCCGAGGACGCGCAGATGGCCGAGGAGATGGAGGCCGAGCAGGGCGGCCCCGTCAACGCCCCCTCGGAGGGCGAGATGGCAGCGGAGGACGCGGGCGGGGACATGCCCCAGGTGCCGCCGGAGTCGTCCGAGCAGCGCGGCCCGATGCCGAAGGCCGGGAAGCGCGGCATGCCGAAGCAAGGCGCGCTGCTGCGCCGCACCGACCGGGTGCGCCGGATGGCGGCCCTGGCCAGGGCCGTGAACGAGGCCGCCCAGGAGGGCAGCGCCGCCGCCGCCGGGGACGAGGGCGTGATCACCCTCGTTGCGCACCTGCCCGAATCCGAGGCCCAGGCCCAGAAGGGACAGGGCACCTGGTTGTCCGGGCCGCCGGTCAAGGGCTACCAGGACCCGCCGCACGTCGGCATCCGCTCGCGCCTCGGCGTGAGAGAGGACGACGGCGACCTGGTGGATTACGAGACCTACGCCCCCGCACAGGGGTGAGGAGGACGGCATGGCGCACCGAGTGAGGTGCTCGAACGGGGAGTGCGCGGCAGAGGTAGTCATTACCGCCAGCGGCGTGGACATCCACGACGCGCTGGACGCGGCGGGATGCACGTGCTGCCTGCTGCCTCACAACCACGGGCAGGCCAACCGGGACACCGGGATCGCCTGCCGTCCCGTGATCATCGTCCCCTTGGACATCGAACTCGTCGGAACAAGCGCGGAGACCTTCTGACATGGCATCAATGACTGACCGCACCCGTGCCGCCGCGATCATGAACGCGATCCTGAACGGCGGGTCCGCCCCGACTTTCCCGACCGCGCTGCGCCTGCGGTTGATGACCGCCCAGGGGTCCAACACCAGCAACGGCACCGAGGCGACCTCGGGCAACTGCCCTGGCTACACCGCCGGCGGCGTGGCGATCACCTTCGGCGCGAGTTCTGCCGGCGTGTCCACCTCCTCCAACACCCCGTCCTGGACGGCGACCGGCTCCTGGACGACCATCACGAGCGTGGAGATCTGGGACACCGCCGGCACTCCCCTCCGGTGGTTCCAGGGCGCGCTGACCGCCAACATCACCGGGGTGGCGAACGGTGACACGGTTCAGTTCGCCTCCGGTGCCGTGACCTGCGACGCATCTGTCTGGTAGCCCGCCCGCGCGGTAGCCCCGTGCCCTGACGCGCCTGGGGGCACCCATGACCGACTACAACCTGTTCGCGCAGGCAACGCCCGGCGGGACGATCACCTCGGGCGCTGGGAACAACGGCACCAACGGCCTCCACTTCACCGTCACCTCGGCGGGCACCCTGGACGGCGTGTGGCACTGGAGTTCAGCCAGCGACACCCAGCTCCCCACGTCCATCGGCCTCTACACCACCCAGGCGGCCCCTGCCAGCGGCACGCTGGTCACGTCTAACACCGCTACCTGGCTTACCGGGCCTGGGGGCTCCTCGGCGTCCGCAGGCTCGGGCTGGTGCTACGCGGCGTTCACCAGCCCGCCGGTCGTGATCCCCGGCGTCGACTACATGGCGACGCAGTTCCGCAACGACTCCGTTAACCGCTGGTTCTCCTTCTACTCGGTCACCTGGCCGACCAGCTCCGGCATCCTGACCGCTCCCAAGGACGAGTCGACGAGCGCCCTGTCCCAGGGCTGGTACAACATCGGCACGTCCATGGCGATGCCGCTCACCCAGTCGGGCACCGCCGGCAGCAACTTCGGCATGGACGTGCAGGTAACGGCCAACGCGGTGCTCGTCCAGTCGAAGTCGGCCACAGGCGGGGCCAGCTCGCCGATCACCGTCACGCTGACCTCGAACACCACGGCGGGCAACTGCCTGGTCGTGTGCTTCGTCAGCTCGGCCTCGCCCACCAACCCGTCGATCACCGGGATCACCCTCGGCGGCAGCGCAGGGAACTTCGCGCAGGTAGTCACCGCCGGGGCCGTCGGCTCGGACACCCAGACCACGCAGATATGGGCTGACCCCAACTGCGCCGGGGGGCAGACGGCGGTCGCCGTCTCCTTCAGCCCGGCGGTGACCAGCGTCGACATTACCGTCATGGAGTGGAGCGGGCTCTCCACCTCAGCCCCGAACTCGGACAAGACCGCCTCGCAGGTCAACAACGGGGCTGTTACGTCGTGGTCCTCGACGGCCACCGCGACGACCACGCAGGCGAATGAGGTCGCGATCGGCGCGGTCGGTGCCTTCAACGCCACCGCCGTCGGCACTATCACCGGGCCGGGAAACCCCTGGGCGAACCTGGCGCAGCAGACCAGCGCGTCCACTCACGTCGGCCTGGTAGCCGGCTACCAGTTGCTGACGTCGACCACGACGGCCACCTACTCCGGGACGACCAGCGCGTCAGTCTCTTATACCGCTGTCGTCGCCACCTTCAAGATCGCGAGCGCGACCACGCACAGCGGCGCTGCCGCCCTCACGGGCTCGGGCGCGATCGGTGCGACAGGCCAGAAGAAGGTCCCGGGGGCCGTAGCCCTCACCGGCTCGGGGACTATCACTGCCGCCGGGCAGAAGAAGGTGCCGGGAGCCGCCGCCCTCTCCGGGTCGGGGGCGATCAAGCCCTCCGGGCTCCCGCAGCCGTCGCATGCGGTCGCGGTCCCCGGCCTGGCCGTTCCCGGCGCGGCCGTTCCCGGTACCCCGCTGTCGGTTGTCCCGGGAGCGGCCGGCCTGTCTGGCTCGGGCACGTTCACCGCCACGGGGCAGAAGAAGGTCCCCGGTGCCTCTGCCTTGTCGGGATCTGGAACTATAACCGCCGCCGGCCAGAAGACGGTCCCGGGGGCGGGCTCCCTGTCCGGCCTGGGCACCTTCACCGCCGCCGCGCCGTCGGTTACCGCCCCCGGTGCCTCCGCGATGTCCGGGTCCGGCACGTTCACGGCCACCGCGCAGAAGACGGTGCCCGGTGCCGCCGCGATGTCGGGGTCGGGCACCATCACCGCTGCGGGCGTCCTGGCCGCCTCTGCGTCGATGTCGGGCTCGGGCACCTTCACCGCCACTGGCCAGAAGCAGATCCCCGGGGCTGCTGCCTTGTCGGGGTCGGGGACTATCACCGCCCCGCCCACTGTCATCGTCCCCGGGTCAGCCTCGATGTCCGGCTCCGGGACGTTTACGGCGGCCGGCCAGAAGGTCGTCCCAGGCGCTTCCCCCATGTCCGGGTCGGGCGTCATCACGTCGACCGCCCAGAAGACGGTCCCCGGCACAGCCCCCCTCGATGGCCAGGGGGTCCTCGGGGCCACCGGCCAGAAGACGGTCCCTGGTGCCGTGTCGATGTCCGGGTCGGGCACGCTCACCGCTCCCCCCACGATCATCATCCCCGCCGGGACTGCGGTCCTCTCCGGCTCGGGGACGTTCACCGCCGCAGGCCAGAAGGTCATCCCGGGTGCAGCGGCGATGGACGGCTCGGGCACCATCGTCGTCACCCAGGGGTCCTTCGTCTCGGGTGCCGTCGCCATGTCGGGCTCGGGCACCTTCACCGCCGCAGGGCAGAAGAGCGTGCCCGGGGCGGCCCCGCTCGACGGCTCGGGGACGTTCACCGCCGCCAGCCTGGTCACCTTCTCCAGGACTGTCGCCCTGGACGGGTCGGGCACCCTCACCGGGGGCGGACAGACGATCGTCCCGGCCTCTGCCTCGCTTTCCGGCTCCGGGACCCTCTCCTCGCAGGGCCAGAAGGTCATCCCTGGCGCGGCAGCGATGTCCGGGTCGGGGACGATCGGCGGGGCGGCGCTGGTCATCGCACCGGGGGCAGCGGCCCTTTCCGGCTCCGGGACGATGACCACGGCGCGCCCGTCTCACGGGTTCGCCGGGTCGGCCGCGCTGTCCGGCTCCGGGGTCATCACCTCCAACGCCTTCAAGGTCGTCCCCGGCGCGGTCCCCGCCTCCGGCTCCGGCACCATGACCGCCCACGCGGTCCATGACTTCGCCGCGAGCGCCGCCATGACCGCGCCAGGGTCGCTCGCGGTGGCAGCGCGGCAGGTGCACGCGGGCACGGCCCCCCTCACGGGCTCCGGCAGCCTCGGGGCCACCGCGAGGAAGAACGTCCCGTCCACCGCGTCCCTGTCGGGCATCGGGTCGCTCACGGCCGCCGGGGGCTATACCCAGTACCCGGTCGCCTCCCTGTCCGGGTCGGGCACGATGACCGCCGGCCACGTCCGCAACGTGCCCGGGGCAGCCGCCCTCTCGGGCTCCGGAACCATCCACCCGGCCGGGCACCGCATCGTCCACGCTCCCGCGCTCGCGCTCGCCGCGCCCGCCGTCCTGCACGCGCAGGGCGTGATCTCCAGGCGCGGCGTCGTCCACCTGAACGCGCCCGGCACGCTGGCCGCCGCCGGCGACATCCCCACCGCCGGCTTCGCGCACCTGCACGCCCCCGGGGTGCTGTACGCCACTGCCTTCACCGAGTTCGGCGAGGCCACCTGGTCCGCCTCCGCGACGCTGACGGCATCGTCAGTCGCCGGGCCGGACCTGGACGCGCTGTGGTCCGCCTACCTGGCAGCCAAGTTCTTCGCCGACCGGCAGCTCGCCAACTACAAGATGATGCGCCAGGCCGGGGGCACTGACGGGTCAGCCGGGTTCCTGTACGCGAAGGCGTACGACGCCGAACGGGACGCCGACCTCGCCTACCAGGCTTTCCAGGACGCGCAGCGCCGGGTTTACGCCGGCGCGCCCGGCTGAGGCCACGGAAGCCCTGAGACCTAACCCGGAGGGCACCATTGGCCGGCCTTGAGCTTTTCTCCAACCAGGCATCGACGACCGTCTCCAGCGGCGGGACCACCGCCCCGGCGGCAGGCACCGTGCAGACCTGGACGGTAGCGTCGTCGACCGGGTTCCCCGCCGCCAGCAATACGGCGGTCCCGCCGACGTTCTTCCGCATCACCGACCCGGCCAGCTCGACCGAGAAGATGATCGTCACCAACGTCTCGGGAACCACCTGGACGGTCACGCGCGGGGCCGAGGGCACCAACCCGGTCGCCCACTCCTCCGGGTTCACCGTCCAGAACGTCATCGACGCCGCCGCCCTCAACCTGTTCTCGCAGGCCACGCAGATCATCGTGCAGCCGACAGGGGACACCACGGGGGTCGCCGACCAGGCGGCCATGCAGGCAGCCCTGGAGAGCCTCCCGGCCAACGGCACGCTGATCCTGGCCGGCGGGACCTACTACCTGAACGCCCCGGTGCTCTACGAGAACGGCCAGTCGGTGGTGGGCCTCGGCTTCAGCAAGGGCTACTCCGTCGGGGCGACGGCGTACGTGCAGCAGGCCAGCGGCGCGAACATGGTCCCGCCGGGCACCCCGGCGCTCAACAACCGGGGGCTGTGGATCTCCGGGACCGCCTACGCCCTGCACGACGCGGTGCTCCTGCCCGTCATGCCGGGGCCGCTCTTCTACACGTCGGCGAACTCACGCGGCAACTTCGCCGCCAGCACCAGCTACGCGGTCAACGACGTGGTGCGCAACGTCACGGCGGACAACCTGGCGTACATCTGCATCTCGGCGTACACCTCGTCGGCGACCACGCCGAACAACGACGGAACGCACTGGCAGCAGGTCGCCACGCAGCTTTACTACTGCACCACCGCGCTGACCTCGACGACCACCCCCGACGTTGACACCTCCCACTGGGCCGCCGTCGGCTCGACCGGGCTGTTCGCCGCCTGGGACTGGGCGACCAACTCCGGCTCCGACGGCGGCCCGTCGCAGTTCAGGAATATCCAGTTCGACGGGAACGTGTCGCAGAACCCGTTCTCCACCTGCTCCGGCATCGTCCTGATGAACTACTGGAGCAGCATCCGGGAGTGCACGTTCAGGGACATGCCGATGCACGGGGTGTACCTGACGGACCAGGCGATCGGGGCCTCCCCGCTGGCGTCGGCCGGCAGCGAGAACAGCATCACCGAGTGCAAGTTCTACAACATCGGCCAGAACGCCATCCGGTCGTTCTCCGGAAACTCCGGCAACAACGAGGACGGCTTCATCAGGGACTGCCTGATCTCCGGGACCGGGCTGGACGCAATCAGCATCGACTGCCTCGGCGGCTGGAGCATATCCGGGTGCCACCTGTACGGCATCGGCGGCAACGGGATCAACGGCCGCGTCGGGTTCGCCACCAAGATCATCGACAACTACATCGAGGACTTCGGCGGCCAGAACGCCGCGACCTACTACGCCGGGATCGGCATCACCCAGGTGAACGGCCGGGCCTCGCACATCAGCCGCAACCTGGTCGGCTCCAACGACAAGTCGGTCAACGCCTCCCACTACCAGCTCATCGCCGTGACGGCCGGGAGCGGGGAGACGGACGCGGCAGCGATCGTCACCGATAACGCCATCGTCGGGAACTCGGGCAGCCCGTTCAACTCCCTCGGCCTGGTCCTCCAGTACAACAGCGGCGGCGTGCTCACCGTCACGGCCGACAACAACCAGATCCAGAACGTGGTCACGCCGCTCTACTACCAGACCGGCGTCAACCTCAACGACTTCGCCGAGGATGTCACCCGGCTGCTCCCGTCGGGCGACGCCTCCGGGGTCACCGACGCCGCGATCATCAACGGAGCCCTCGCCAATCTCCCGGCGGGGGTCGGCACCATCCACCTGGCGGCCGGGCTCTGGTACGTCGAGTGCGGCCAGGTATCAGTCGACAGGTCGGGGGTCTACTTCGAGGGCGAGGGCAAGTGGTCGACTTACGTCCTCGGGGTCGGGGCCGGGGACGTCTTCCGCATGCTCGACTCCAGCACCTACGGGTCGCGGGTCATCTTCGGCGGCGGCTTCAAGGGCATGACGGTCGACGGGGTTAACACCACCGGGAACGCCGTCGGCATCCACGTCGGGGACATCTTCCAGTTGGAGTTCGACGTTGCCGTCGGAAACTTCAACGCCGGCAGCTCCAGCGTCGCGGTGAAGTTCGACAACGTGTGGGCGATCAGCGAGCAGATGCAGGGGCTGATCTACGCCTTCAACTCGACCACCAACGTGATGTTCGCCCAGACGCCGGGCGTGAGCAACACGTTCTGCTACGGGAGCTTCGAGCGGGCCAACCTGACCATCTGCATCGACCAGGTGAGCGCGAGCTTCGACGGCATCACCATCAGGGACGGCACCTACCTGAACAACTCCGACCTGCGGGTCTTCGGGAACTTCGGCGGGACCAACTCCGGCGCGGTGACCTCCGCCGTCTTCAAGATCACCGGCTCCACCCCGTCCGGCAGCCAGGACGGCGCGCCGGGGGCGATCCCGAGCAACCTCTTCAAGTGCTTCGTGGACGTGGGGGTCGAGTGCGCCGGGGGCTTCACCTTCACCCCGACCACCTTCTCCCTGTCGGGAAGCTGCTACGCCGGGAACCTGTTCGGGAACCTGTACTTCGGGGCGTCCGGCAACACGTTCACCTCGACCACGGCGGTCATCGGGTTCTTCGGGTTCACCGACGGGGACCCGGCCCTCGTCGCCCAGAGCACCCAGGCATGGCTGTTCCAGGGGCAGCTCGGGACGGGGACCTACGCCACCGCGACCGTCCTGGCCAGCAGCGGGACGATCAGCGCCTCGGCGTCGTGGGCGATCGTCGCGCCCACCGCCTCGGTGACCGGCGTCATCATCGCCTCCGGGACGTACGACGGGCAGTTCCTCACGGTCTTCAACGACTCGGCCTTCACCGTCACGTTCGCCGCGACCGCGACCAGCCACGTGGCCAGCGGGGTCAACGAGTTCATCACGCCGAACACCATGCGTTTCTACCAGTGGAGCACCGTCTTCGGGTCCTGGTTCCCGGTCGGCAAGCCGACCGACGCCATTCCCTCCGCCGAGCAGTTCGTAGAGCTGACCACCCCGTACACCCTTGCCTCAGGGACCGCCCTCCAGAAGCTCTTCAACGCGACCACCAACGGGACCATCACGGTCCAGGCGGCGACGACCTACTTCTTCGAGTGCGACTTCGACCTCGCCACGATGGCCACCGGCTCCGGGAACTTCTCCTTCGGGTTCGGCGGTACCGCGACCCTGACCAGCGTCAAGTACATGGCCTGGAGCGTTAAGGCGGCCAACCTGACTACCCCGGTGGCCCCGCAGGTCGTCATGGGCACCGCCGCGACGGCGCTGGCCCTGGTGTCCAACACCAGCACGTCCCAGCAGACCGGGATGGCCCGGATCAGGGGGACCATCCGGGTGAACGCGGCCGGCACGCTGATCCCGCAGGTGGCGCTCGGGGTCTCCACCACCACCGCCGCCGTCGGCACCAACTCCTACTTCCGCCTGCGGCCGGTCGGCAGCAACACCGTCACCACCGTCGGGAACTGGACCTGACGTGACCAGGGTGCTCTGCTGCTACACGCCGCGCCAGCCCCGGGACGACGGCCGGTACCACCTGCACTCGTCGCAGCCGGACGGCCTTGCCTCGGTCCGGCTGCACGCCCCGCAGGCAGAGCTGGTCGACGTGACCGGGGACGAGTACGCCTACTGGCGCGAGATCCGCGCCCGGTGGCAGGGCACCGAGGACCTGATCGTCATCGAGCACGACATCCAGGTCGGGCCGGGCACCGTCGCCTCCCTGGAGGGATGCGACCGGGACTGGTGCTGCTTCGCCTACGACATCTTCGGGTGCAAGCGCCTCGACACCGCGCTCGGCTGCACCAGGTTCTCCGCCGCGCTCCAGCGGACGGTCAGCCTCAGCAAGGTGGAGGACCTGTTCTCCGGCTGCGCGTCCTGCCAGGGGCGCGGGTGCTGGTGGCACCTGGACAACTACCTGGCCACGGTCCTCCTGCGCGACGGGTTCTCGCCGCACGTGCACGGGGACGTGGCGCACCTGCACGACTACGGGGCACCGGGGACGATCCCGCTGATGGACGGGATCGTCGCCTTCTACTCCTGGGAGCAGGGCAGCGAGCCCTCCCAGTTCTTCCTGCCGGCCGTCTAGCCGGGCAGCAGCCTGGCCGCGTCCCAGGTCTGCGCGCACCACTCGGAGCAGAACAGGCGCTCGCCTGTCTCCCCGTGCACCTGCACGCCCCAGGCGGCCTTCGGCATCATCGTGTGCTCGCACCCCTCGCGCTCGCACTCCAGCTCCTCCTGCGGCGCGCTCGCCGCCGGTATGGCGGTGACGACCGGGGCCGCCTGGATCGCCCTCGGCAGCGGCGGCAGCTCGCGCACGAGCGGGACCTGTCGGCCCCCGTGCGCGGCCCTGCGCAGCAGCATCGTGCCGGACGCGACGGCGAAGAACATGGTGGCGAAGACGCCCATGTAGAACTGGCCCGGGTACTCGTGCACGAGGTGGTTGACCTCGACGCCCCCCGCGACGAGGAGCATCAGGCCGAAAACGCCCAGGACGGCCAGGGGCATTACAGCCTCCTCCTGCTGAGCAGGCCGGCGCGGGCCGCCCGCTCCATCTCGATCGCGGAGTGGACATCAGCGTTCATGCAGTTGCACACGGTGCCGGAGTACCGCGAGCAGTGCGCGTGCTTGCCCTCAGCGCACATCGGGCACAGGCCTGCCAGGTACGCCTCCCACCAGACGGCCGCCTGCTCAGGGACGATCGCCGCCCTGCCCTCCGGCGCGTCCACGTAGGTGACGGCCCCGGCCGTGGCGCGGGCGATGGCAGTGCGCAGGGCGGCATGCTCGTCGGTGCTGATGGACCCGATCCAGATCCTCACCGTCAGGGTCTCGCTCATGATTCCTCCGGCCTCTTGTGGGTGAGGCAGATGCCGATCTTCACGTGCGGGGCAACCCAGAAGTGGTTGTGCTCGGCGCGGTCGGTGGTTACCCGGTAGCGGGTTACGTGGCCGGGCCGCACGACGCCGCGCGTCCCGCGCGTCCGCTTGATCACCAGCCTCACCCGCTCCGGATGGGAGCCGTGGGGCCGGATGATCTCGTCGCCCGGCTTCAGGTCACGCGGCAGGGCCTGGCCCATCAGGTGCGGCATGCTGGCGCTCCGTTCGTCATGCCAAGACAATATCAAGAAAGGCTGTATTGCTCAAGGGAAAAGGGACAGACCGCCGGAAGGGGTGAGGAGGCGTCATGACCCCGAGGCACTCAACCAGGCTGTCCCAGGCGAACGACGGGGAGCCCGAGGACGAGCAGGACGGCCAGCACCTGGCGTCCGCCTCCTACCCGGAGCTGGGCACCGTGCTGACCGACCGGCCAGACCCGGGCCGGGTGATCACCGTCATCGGGTCCCGCCGGACCGCCGAGGCCTACGATGCCGGGCACGACGCCCGCAACTCCGACTACAACGGCGGCGAGGGCGACCTCGGCATGTACTGGGCAGAACCAGGCGAGCAGCAGTGGGCGCGGGACAACCTCGGCCCCCAGGAGGAGGCACCGCCCCCGCCGTGGGCGCAGAGCCCCGTCCTGGCCCGCCTGGAGGCCATGCAGGAGGCGCAGTCGTTCTTCGGCATGCGCCACCACGCCACCGACATCAACGGCACCCACGTGGACGACGCCGGGGACGCCCCCGAGCACGGCACCGTCGCCCGCGCTGAGGACCCCGACGGCTATGACGATGAGTCCGAGGAGGGCGAGGGCGACGACAGGTGGAACCAGCCGCTCCCGCCGGAGCAGGGCGGCCACAAGAAGGAAGAGAACGCCGCCACCGTCGGCATGTACCCCGAGGGGATCTCCAGCGGCAACGGGCCGGGGCTGCCGATCGGGGCATTCACGGCGCACAGCCACCACATCACCAACAGCGCCGAGCTGGAGGACCACCTCCGCGAACACGGCCTGGGCGACGAGGACCTCCAGCACCTGCGGCTGTCGGCCTGGCACACGCACAACACCGAGCTTCAGGAGGCGCACCGCCGGGTCAGCCAGGGCCGCCCCTGGAACGACTGGTCCGGCGAGACCGTCCTCGCGCACGGGCGGCTGACGACCCCCGGCGAACTGGAAGGCCACCTGCACGAGCAGCACGGCATCACCTCACGCGGGAACGCCCCGTACGAGCTGGCGGCAGCCCACCAGATGGACCACTCCAGGTCCCCGGAGGGCGGCCCCCAGCACCCGGACGCCGGGCACGGGCGGATCAGGCAGCCGGACCCTTACGCTGACTTCTACGGGGACGAGGACGACGACCAGGAGCCCTGGGAGCTGAGCGACGACGCCGCGTCCTACCACGGGCATAGCTGGGACCTGGACCCGCACTTCGGCTCGCTGCACGAGGCCAGGGTGCCGTGGACCGGCCAGGAGCGCGGCCTGCTGCACCGCTGGGAGAACGCGCCCACCGCAACCTGGGGCGACTTCGTGAACTCGGCCGACTTCCCGCTGCTGGACGCAGGGGAGGTCGTCCACCATGTCGAGCCCGGGGAAGGCCTTCCCCCGGTGGAGGCCGCCGGCGACGCCCAGTGGGAGAACCACCTGCGCTACGGGCACGGCTGGGATGACGCCCGGATCGAGCAGGCCCGGCAGTCGGGGCCGTTCCGCCACGTGCACGAGGCCCTCCACCAGCTCGGCCTGCCCGACCACCGGCACGCCGGCGGCCCGGAGGACGCCCGCGAGATGGAGCGCCGGCAGTCAGAGGACAACATGTTCGGCCCTGCGTTCCCGCGCCGTACCCCCGCGCAGATGCCGCTGGCGAAGCCCGAGCTGGGAGGGTCCCTGCGCGGCGACCCGCAGCACGCGGTGTGGGGCTCAGAGGCCGCCGAGCCCCCGATGACCCCGGAGTACTACCGGCAGTTCAGCCCCGAGCGCTTCAAGCGGATGATGAGCGCCCTCAACGTGCACGTGCGGATCGACGGGCAGGAGCTGAAGCACGACCACGACGACGACGGGCCGGACCCGGGGCCGCAGCAGCACGAGCACGACGACCCGGACAACTCCCTGGACAATTCCCGGACAACCCCGGACAACCACCCGGACAACCAGGCGGACAAAAACGGCCCGGAAATTACATCTGGCCAGGCCAGCGGGGGTGGATTGCCGGACACTCCGCCGGTCACTCCGCCGGGCAGCCGGACTCTTCCGGACTCTTCCGGATTGTCTCCGGACGATCCCGGACACCCGGACAACTGGCCGCAGGCCGGGGCCGACGTTAACGAGACCGGCCGCGCCTACACGCAGGGGTCGGACGACGGGAAGGTGACCCGTGGCGCGCCCGCCCCCGCCGCGTTCAGCCCCGACGACGGCGACAGCGGCGGGGGCGGGGACCAGGGCGACGCCCCCGCCGAGGGCGACCGCCCCGACGACGAGAGCACCCCGTTCTCCAAGGACGGGGCGCTGGCGGCTTTCACCGCAGCGGCCGGGAACTCCGACTTCCGGTTCGAGTTCACGGGCACCTGGCACGACGTGATGGCGAAGGCGAGGCGGATCAGGGCCGAGGGGCACGTCCGGGTCACCCACGCCTCGGCGGGCATGGTAATCGGCGAGGTGCGCGGCGACCACGACACCTACGAGTGCGGCATCCAGCGCCCGGTCGGCAAGCGCCTGTCAATCCAGCACTGGGCGTGCGGCTGCCCGTGGGCGTCCTTCCACCAGAAGACCGCCATGGCCCAGAGCCGGTACGCCGGCCGGCCGTGCTCCCACGTGATGGCCCTTCAGTTTGAAGCGCAGAGCCGGGGAATGTTCGGCCGCGATGTTTCCTCTGACGAGGGCCTGCCCTCCTGGTCGCCGCAGACCGTGGTGGTCAAGTCGTGGCCGCCGTACGACGGCGCGCCGCACCGGGGCCAGTGGAGCGAGGAGTGGCGCGCCCCGGCGGTGCGCCAGCCGGTCCAGGGGACGCGCCGGCGCGCCACCCCGGATGAGCGGCGCGACCGGGACTGGACGCCGGAGCAGCGTGACGAGTGGGACCGCGCCAGCTCCGCGCCAGCCTGGCGCGCCACCGTGGCGCTGCTGCGCGCCGGGGAGGACCCTGGCGCGGTCGGAGCGCTCCGGATGATGGCCGGAGCATCTCCCGGCCTGCGCATCGCTTGCATGGGCAACTCGATCGCCGCGCACGGCAACAGCGGCTCCGGGGACGAGAGCCCGGACCTCTCGTTCCTCCGGTGGGCTAGTCACCTGTCAGGTGGCCGCATCCGTCACGCCGGGTCGTTCTCGGTCGGCGGGGCCAGCAGCAGCCAGATCCTGGCGTCCCAGCTCGCCTCTGTCGTGGCGGCCCGCCCTGATGCCTGCATCATCGGCCCCTGGGCCGTCAATAACCCGGTCCTCGGCGTTTCCTTCGAGCGGACGGCATCAGACGTCCAGAACGCGGTACTGGCGCTGCGCGTCGCCGGGATAGCGCCGCTGCTGTCACTTGAGCCGCCGACTGACGACCCTGGCCGCTCCGCCTTCATCCAGGGATACAACACGTGGGCGCGGCGCTTTGCCCTTCACTCGGGCGTGCCCGTCGCCGACTTCTTCGGTCCGCTGTCTGACGGTCGCGGTTCCTGGGCCGGAGGCTACAGCGCCGACGGCGTTCACCCGACCGCCGCCGCTGCCCGGGTCATGGGCCAGGCCGTGGCCGGGCTCCTGGACCGCCAGGCCGGGCTGCGCGCCACCGCCGACCAGGCGAACTCCTCCTGGGGCAGCCAGAACGTGTCGGAGCACCCGACCCAGAAGCCCTACGGGGCGACCTCCCCGCGCAACTGGGACATGGACCCCGGCTCCTACGGCCCGCTGTCCGGCCCGGACCCGGAGAACTGGGGCGCGATCGACCAGGACTCGGCCCTCCAGATGCCGCTGACCAACACCGCCGCCCACCAGGTGCTGGTTCCCGGCGCGCCCCGCCCGCAGCCGGGCGACCTGCACTGGCCGTCGGTAGAGGGATGGCAGCAGGAGGACCAGGGGAGCTTCGGGTACACCGACCGGGCGAACACGGCCGGGCCGTCCACCTCGATTACCCCCAGGGACCCGCAGGGCATCCGGATGGAGGAGTCCAGGCGCGATCCTGAGCGGCCTCTCCCGCGCGACCCGAGGCATCCCCTGGAGCCCGACTGGGGCCGGGAGCCGCTCAGCGAGCGGCGCACTGACCAGCGGCACGACTGGCTGGCGCACCACCTGGAGTTCGAGCATGCCTTCGACGGGTTCAGCCGGGACATGGCGCGCCAGCTCAACGGCATGACCGGCGCGGAGGCCAGCGACTGGCACCGCGCCATACACGAGCACGCCGCCACCGAGCAGGAGAACGCCTTCAACCAGGACGACTCCTTCCAGTGGCACCCTGGCGACGATGACGGCTACGGCCATGACCCGGTGTTCGGCAGCCTGACCGCCGCCGGGACCCCGTACCCGTTCCGGGACACGGTGCCGCAGCTTGACGGGGCGCTCGCCGAGCTGAAGGACCATCCGGAGCCCGCTCTCCCGGAGACAACCGGGGACGACATCGAGGCGACGGCGGCGGCCGACGGCACGATCGGCGGCGGGGACGCCGGGACCGGGCAGGGCCAGGGGGCGGCGGATGACACCGCGTCCCTCGGCGAGTTCGGGGCGGCGCGCCGGATGCTGCGCCACCACCTGGCGGGCACCCCGATGGGCGACCTGTTCAGGGAGACCCGGCCGCAGGCCCAGGAGCCGTCCCCGGTCACCCAGAGCCCCGGGCCTGGCTCTCTCGACGAGTACCTGACCCCGGACGACTCCTCGATCCAGACCATGGGGAACCAGCAGTGGTCCGGCGGCGGGGCGGACTCCGACGAGGTGACGGTCCCTGCCGGGGACCCTCAGGGCGGCATCGATGACATCGTGGCGGCCTTTCAGGCGACCGCTGCGGCGAAGGGCTACGCCGGGGACTCCCGGGCAGCGGTCGCTGACGGCGACATCGCCGGGGCGGCCAGGGCGTACCTGTCGAAGACAGCCGACGCGCTGCCTCAGGCGGAGGCGGACGAGCTGATCCGGGAGGGGGCGGGCAGCCGGGCGCGGAACCTGGACCTGCTGCGCCTGGAGGGCACCCACTACGAAGACGCAGACGAGGAGCTGGGCAAGCGCGGCGTCAGCCTGGACGACTACGACGACGACGTGATGTTCGCGTGAGCGCCTGGTGGACGGAGCGGTCCCGCGAGGAGATGGCCGCCGAAGATCCTTTTGAGGGACGGGGGGTGTTCCTGGAGGCTCCTGGGGTAACAGGGGACGAGATGCTCCGGACCCTTGCCGACCGGATGGGGGAGGTGTTGCCTGCTGTGACCTGGAGCGGCATAGGTACCTGGGTTGACCCTGGAAGCAGTGGGATAGACGCCGGCCTTATCCGGGAGCGCTGGGACGGGGGAAGGGCGAGTGACGACAGGCGACCTCATAACGCTGCTGGAGAACGGCGGGGCGATCATCGTCTTCATCGTCCTGCTGGTGACCGAGCAGATCGTCCCTAAGGGAAGGCTTGACGAGGTGAGGGCAGAGCGAGATGAGTGGAAGCGGGCCGCAGAACTCAACGGCGCTCGCGCTGAGGCCGGAGTCCTCGCCGGGCAGACGGCCAGGGACGTCCTCCGCGCCCTGCACGAAGAGTTCCCCGGCACAGGCAAGGAACTCAAGGAGCTTGGGTGACATGCGGTTCTGGTGGCGCACGAATGACTCCGTGGGTTCTCCTGCGCTGAGTGAGGCACGTGAAGCCAGGGAAGAAGCAGAGCAGCGCCTGGCGGAAGCGCGCGAGACCGTGATCATCCCGCTGAGGGAGCTGCGGGAGCGGAATCACGTCTCGGAGGCGATCAACATGCTGATACAGCGGCGCGCGGACCAGGCAGGGAACTGATGTTCTCCACGATGCGCGAGGTCCTCGACTGGGAGATCAACGCCTGCTTCGTCGTGTCGCTCCTGTTCCCGGTCGTCACCCGGCTCTACTGGCCGTGGCACAAGAGTTCCTGGGGCTGGAACATCGTCATGCTGGAGATCGGGATCGCGGCGGCGATCTTCCCGTCCTGGCTGTTCATCGACTTCGGGATCTCCAGCCAGACCCTGGAGCTGATCCAGGCCATAGCGCTGGCGCTGGTGTTCGTCAACGTGGTGTGGCGGGCCGTGATGATCTGGATATCCCAGCGGGACGGCGTGCTGGAGGACGAGGCTACTCGGGATACCCCGGCATCCGCTCCAGGTAACTCCCGAGATCCCCTCTGATCGCCGGGAGCACCTTCTCCCTGACGAGGGTGGGGGCATCGCGCTCGGCCCGGCGCGGCCTGTCCATCGGCGGCCCCCCGGGCGCGGGGGCGAACGGGGCGGTCTGCCAGGGGGGCCTCTGCGGTCTCCGCTCCCCGGTTTCCGGGTCGGCGGTCAGCACGGGCGCGGTGAGCAGCACCGTGCTGATCTTGCGGGTCGTCAGGTCGCTCGCCCGGACGGCGAGCGCTCCATCCTCGCGCAGCGCCGCCACGTAGTCCTCTGCCTCGCGCGCTCCCCGGATCTCGCGGAGCCTCCTGGCAGCCGGGCTGACCCAGCGCCGCGCCGCGCCCATCCAGTCACGGCGCTCGGGGATGAGGAGGTCCTCCTCGCCCGGCATCAGCGCCGCGAGGAGGACCATCGCGAGGATCGCGACCTCGGCCGTAATCCAGTTACTCACCGCTCTCCTCGGCATACAGGCCCCATCCTGGCTGCCCGCGACGCCTCGTCGGTGAGGTGGCTGCCGCACTTCTTGCAGCGCTCCTGGTTGACGGCGTAGGTGTCGGCAGCCTCTGCTATTCCTGCCCGCAGGATAGCCCGCAGGGCGGCGAGCTGCTCCCTGTTGGAGATCTCGATAAGCCGGGGGTACTTCTCGTCGCCGCCGCCGACCACCCGCTTGACGAACCGGACGCCGGGCCGGCGGCCCTCAGTGACCTTCCAGAAGTCGTAGTCGTTGCTGCCGGTCGCCGACGGGGTTGCGTAGAAACCGGCCGTGATGTCGGCGATGACGGCACCGGCCGCGCGGCGCTGGTGCTCCTGCTCCGCCTCGTATGCCTCGTGACGCGCCACGTTCTCCTCCGGGGTCGGCTTGTCCGGGCACCGGCCGAGGTAGGCGGTGATCTGCTCGGCCTGGGCGTCGGTGAGGTGGTAGTCCTCGGCGACCATCCAGGCGGGGAGCTTGTGGTACTTGGTGGCCGCCAGCGCGGCGACCTTCTGGCTTGTCGTCATTGTGCTCATCTTCGTCCTCCGGTGTCCCTGCTTAGCCTCTGCTCTGCGTTCGCTGAGACGACAATACCAAGAAAAGCTGTATTGAGCAACGGGTTCCCCGGCTGCCCCGGAAGAGGAGAGCGGACCGGGAGGACCTGTGCGGAAGTACGCGAGCCTGGAGGTGCTGGAGGCGTGGCGTCATGCTGCCCCGGGCGACCTCGCGGGCGCTGAGCGCCGGATCTTCAAGACGGCGCACCGGGTGGCGTTCGACTACCAGCCCCGGCAGGGCTATCTCTACGTCCGCTCCCGGATGATCTCCAGCCGCACCAACGACAACCACGACACGTTCCCGGCCGGGGAGATCGAGAAGGGCTACCGGACCTTCCTCGGCAAGCCTGTCTTCGTCAACCACCACAACGCCAACCACCGGAGGGCCAGGGGCGTCATCGTCGCCGTCGCCCTGCACCGCGACCGCAACCCGGACGGGACGCCGGACACCTGGGTCGAGGGGCTCATGGAGGTTGACGCCGTGCGGTTCCCCCGCCTGGCCAAGGCGATCCTCGCCGGGCGGGTGAACCGCACCTCGATGGGCGTGGACGTGGAGTGGAGCAAGTGCTCTGCCTGCGGCAACAAGGCGACCAGCCCCGCCGAGTACTGCAAGCACCTGCCCGCCATGAAGGGCAAGAAGATCCGCCAGCGCAACCAGGTGACCGGCAAGGTCGAGGAGAAGCTGATCCACGAGGTCTGCGCCGGCCTGTCGTTCTTCGAGAACTCCCTGCTGGTGGAGGACCCCGCCGACCCGACCGCTTACCTGCTCGGCGAGCCCGACGCGCGGGGCATGGCCAAGGCCGCGTCCCGGACCGCCGTTAACCGGAGCCAGACCTACGGGGGCACCCACTGCCTGGTCTGCGGCGAGCAGGTCAAGGTCAACATGCGCAAGCAGGAGATCAACGGGGGCTGGCACCACCACGACGGGATGAAGCGAGACCACGAGGCACTCCCGGCCGACCCTGAGGGCGTGATCGCCTCCATCCCCGGCATCGAGGCGCGGCGCGACCAGGCGCAGCAGGCCATGCGGGAGTACCTGCACGGGCAGTTCGAGCAGCTCAGCGGGCGGCCCCTGCCGCGCCGCCCCAGGGGAGACGAGGGCCAGATGCCACCGGACCCGTTCACCGCCGCCAGGAAGCGGCAGCAGCCGAAGCCGGTCAGGGGGCACGGCCGCGACCCCCGGTTCGACGGGGTGGGACTGAAGCGCGACCGGAACGGCTTCTACGTCCACTCCCGCTCGCAGCGGTCGCGCAGCGACTCCTACCCCACGGTCGACGACATCCCCGAGTCCGACATCGAGCAGATGCGCGCGTCGGCGGCGAAGAAGGCCGAGGGCGGCGACCACCAGTGGTTCCGGGACCACCCGGTCTCCCACCACCACATCGTCGCCGCCTATCACGAGGCCAGCGACGACGAGCGGGCGCTGGGCGACAAGTGGTACTCCGACGCGCACCACGTCGCCAAGGTGATGGGCAGGGGCGACGCTGCCCTGGGAGCCGGCGTGCTGTCCGCCTACTCGGTCCGCACCCTCTGGCCGGTCAACCTGTTCAACGCCTCCCGCGCGCTGCGCGGCGACCCGCCCGGACCCGGTACCGGGGCGATGGGCGTGCACCAGAAGGCCGCCGTCCGCATCATCGGGGGCGAGCACCACTCCAAGGTCCTGAAGGCCCCCAAGACGGCCGCCTTCGCCCACCTGATCGAGCACGGCGGCGACACCGAGGCGGACGTGAAGAGCGGCAAGGAGAAGGTCGTCATCGACCGGCACGCCATGTCCGTCGCCGCCGGCCACCGGCTGACCGACGCGGAGAAGGACGGGATGCCGATCGGCCAGGACCAGCACTACGAGCATGTCGCCCATCACTACCGGGTGGCGGCGAAGGAGCTGTCGGCGCACTACGGGCGGCACATCGCCCCGCACCAGGTGCAGGCAGCCACCTGGCTGGTACAGATCCGCAAGAACTCCGCCGAGGACGCCTCCGGCTCCAAGGGCGGCGGCGGCAAGGGCCGCAACCAGCTCGGGGAGAACTCCCGCGCCCGCTGGCAGCAGCGCCGGCGGGAGCACCACCCGGACTTCCCCGAGCACAACATGCACTACCACGGCGCTTTCGCGGAGCAGGGGACCCACTGCGCCGGGTGCGGGGCCGACTTCAGCCAGGTCGGGTCGCCGCCCAGCCGCATGATGCCGATGCTGTGCCAGGGGTGCCTCGGGAAGATCGGCTGGAAGGAAGACTCCGCCATGCCCGGGGGCCGGACCCGCGCGCACCAGGTCCACACGATCTCCGGGGATACCTCCCGGCCGCTGGGTGACGAAGGGCTGCGCCGGTCCCTCAGCTCCCTGGAGAAGCAGGCGTACGGGGAGACCAGGGTCCCGCCTCAGGTGGACACGCTGCGGATGGACGAGTGCCCGGTCTGCGGCGAGCACAACGTGTGGTCAGGCTCCCGGTGCCCGGTCTGCGGCTTCGTCGTGCCGCCGTCGGTGTTCCGTGACCCGGACACCAGCAAGGCCAGCGAGGTGCGCGACCAGCTCGATTCCGCCGGGGAAGTAGAGGTACCGCCGGATCAGCCCGGCGCGGGCCAGCCTGACGCCCAGCCGGGAGCGGAGATCGGCAGCGGCGATGACGCCGACGAGCAGCTCGTGCACCCCGACCAGATCGCCCCTGACGGCGTGCCCACGGTCCAGGGGGAGGGCGGCCCGGTGGCGGGAGAGGGCACCGACGGGCTCCCGCCGGATGCCCTGGCGGAGGAAGAAGAGGCAGCAGCCGAAGAGGACGAGGAAGCCCCGGAGGGTGCCGTCCCGCCGGAAGACGAAGAGGACGGCGGCGGCGCGTACGCCGAGGAGCTGATCTGCCCGGCGTGCGGCACCACCTTCGAGGCCGACGCCGCCGCCCAGCCGGGCGTGCCGTGCCCGGCGTGCGGGATGGCCGCGCTGCACCCTGCTGACGAGGACGAGGAAGAGGCCGTGGAGGACGGGGAGGACGCGGCACCCCCGGAAGGAGCAGGAGACCCGTCTGCCGAGGGCGAAGAGCCCGAGGACGAGGAAGACGAGGAAGACGAGGACAAGGACATGCCAGCAGACCGTAAGACGGCCGCCGCGCTCGCGCAGGCCCAGACGCGCCGGATTGCCGAGCTGAGCGCCCGTAACGCGGTCCTGGAGGCCCAGCTCAGCTTCCTCGCCTCCGCTGCGGGGGTGGACAGGGAGCTGGCCGAGATCGGCCGCCGGGTGATGCGCCGCCACGCGGACCTCCTCAACCCGGCCAGCCCGGTCCCGGACCCGCCGCAGGCTCCCGCCACGCAGAGCACCGAGGAGGCGCTCGCCCCCGAGGCGATGGACAACGCGGGCCGGCCCGGCACCACGCCCGGCGCGAACTCGCGGGTGCCCGCCATGCAGACCACCACGCCGATCACCCCGGGCGTCGAGGTGCAGACGCCCCCGGCGACCAACCTGGTCGACGTGACCGCCCCCGTGGCCGGCACCAACCCGAGCCAGGACGGCGGTGTCCCGCTGGAGCAGCGGCGCATCGAGACCGACGTGCGGATCGACCCGGACCCGCTGAAGGCGCACGGCCCCGGCATCGGCGGCCAGGGCGACAACGGCGCGGCGTTCCCGTGGCTGCTGGACGCCCGGCAGCCGGGCCAGCAGCAGGGCGCGGGCGGCAGCGTCAACGCCTCGCTGAGCGAGGCCGAGGCCTCGCGGCGCACCTTCGCCTCCATCCGGCTGGCCCGCCTGCGGGTGACGGCCGGGCTCGCCCAGGGCGAGGAGCTGGCGGTCGCCGAGCGCATCGAACGGGACGCGGCGCTGTCCACGGCGATGATCGAGCACGAGGTCGGCGTCCTGACGCAGGTCGCCCCGCAGCGCCAGGCCCCGCGCCCGCCGCAGCAGCGCACCGCCGCCCGCGCGGTCCCGTCGCTCGCCTCGGTGGGAGCCTCCGCCCAGTACGCCCCGGCCGTCATGGACGACCTGGACGGGTCGGACCTGTTCCTGTGACCTACACCCTCGTCGTGAACTCCGGCCACGGGAACCTGGTGACCCCTGAGGGCATCAGGCACCCCGCCGGGGAGGACTTCACCCTCACCGACGCGGACTTCGGGACGCTGACGGCCGGGGCGAAGGCCGTTCTCACGGCGGGGGCAGGCGGCACCGCCACCGGCTACCTGGGAGGGACCGTGAGCCATCAGGTGACCATCCACTCCGGCCTGAAGAACGTGGTGCTGCCCAACGGGCTGCGCTACAGCGCGGGCGCGGTGGTGGTGCTCTCCGACGCCGAGTACGGGCTGATTCCCGCCGGGGCGCTCAGCTCTCTTTTCTCCTCAGACACCACGACGCTGACATGACAGCGCCTTTTCCGCCCGCAGCCCCAGAAGGAATAGCAGGAGGGCCATACGGCCCGGCCGACCAGACACGGAGTAGAGCCCGATGATTCGCACGTACCTCAGCAACGACTACGTGAAGCGGACGATCAGGCCGCTCTACACGTGGACGCAGGCAACTCCCAAGAGCTGCTTCCTGGACCCGGCCTGGACCCGCGCCATCCCGATCTGGCCCGGCATGGGCTTCGTCCGCACGGGCGGCGACCTGGTGACCCTGGCGGGCGCGAACAGCGTCCAGATGGGCGGCAAGACGATGGCCGGCTCCGCCCACTCGGGCAACGCCGGCTCCGACGTCACCGCCGCAGCGGTCCCGGTCTACGGCCTGGGCGCGCTGTACGTCGGCGGCGACGGGATCGACGAGCTGCTTTACGCCGGCATCAACGCCTTCGCGGTGTGGGTGCTCGGCCCGGACGCCGAGTTCGAGATCCTCGCCCCCGCCTTCGACGCCACCGCCACCTGGACCGACCCGGTGGACGGCTCCGGCGCGAACCTCATCGGGGTCAGCACCGCGACCTCCAACCAGGGGATGCTCGTCCCCTGGTCGTCCAGCACCACCATCTCCGCCCCGGTGGCCCGGCTGCTGAAGGTGTGCTCCTCCACCAAGCTCGTCATCGGCGGCCTGTCTCCTTACGACGCGGCCATGCTGACGGCGGTCAGGAACTAAGCGCGGACACGCGGAAAGCAGGAAGGAACACCATGACCGAGCTGGCGACCACTACGGCCGGCGGGCAACTGGCGCTGGCTCCCGGCGGCGGCCTCCGGCCCCGCGTGGCATCGCGCAAGAGCGACGACTACGTTGCCCAGATCGAGGCGCGCCGCGCCCGCACCAACGGGGTCTCGCTGACCCGCGAGGCCAAGGTGCGGAAGATGGCGCTGATCCTCAGCGACGAGATGCACGGTTTCCGCCGCCTGGGCGTCGGGATGGTCGGCCCCATCCAGCTCAAGCTCCGGTACCAGGGCATTGTCCGGAACGTCCTGGTTGAGGACCCGGTTACTCCTGGTACTCCCGTGGAGTACGACGTATGGGACGACCTGGGCCAGGCCTACATCCTGAGCGGCACCGAGGGCGAGGTCCGCGTGACCCCGTTCGAGGGCAAGCGCATCCCGGTGCGGTTCTTCCGCATCGCCTCGCGTCCCGCGATCCGCAAGGAAGACCTCTTCTACCTGCGCATCAACGCGGTCGAGCAGGCCCAGGACGAGACCAAGCAGGCGATCCTCAAGCAGGAGGACGCCCGCTTGCTGGTGCTCCTCCAGGCGGCGATCACCGACTACGCCACCCGGCCGGACCACGTGGTCACCCCCAATCACAACATCACGGAAGCGAGCGGCTACCTCACTCCCGGTAGCCTCTACTCGGCCGTGGCGATGACCGACCTGCACGAGCTTCCGTCGGCCCGCATCCTGATCAACCCCTTCGACTACCGCGACATGTTCCGGTGGGACATCAACCAGACCGGCTGGGCCTTCAAGGACCGGGTGGTCGCCGGCGAGACCATCACCAGCTTCGGCGAGTTCCAGATCCAGCGCTCGATCATCGTCCCGCAGGCGAAGATCTTCCTGGCCCCGGAGCCGAACTTCCTGGGCGTCTTCCCCATCCTGTACTCCCTCGACGTGGAGGAGAACCACAACGTCGAGGCGTTCTGGAAGGGCTGGGTGTTCGACGAGATGATCGCGATGTCGATCCTCAACCCGCGCGGCCTGGCGAGCATCACCAAGAGCTAGCTCCTCCCCCTCGGGAGCGCAGAGCCCTCGCTGCCTCACGGCGGCGGGGGCTTCTGCTATTACAGCTTTTCTTGATAAGCTGTGGCCGTGGCAGAACCCGGAGAAGACTACGACGACCTCATCGCGATCGTCGAGACAGCGCACGGCGTCCGGCTCACCCCGGCCCAGATCGACCAGCTCCTCGCCCGCCTGGACGACGAGGAGCTGTTCGCACCTCGTTATGCCAGCCTGGCCGAGGCTATTCAGGCCGCCGTTAACGGCGAGGGCATCAGCGTCAGGGCGCACGCCCTGGCCGTAGCGGCTGAGCTGGAGGGCTAACCGCATCATGGCGAAGATCCCCCGGTCGAAGGTCAGCATCACCCCGGTGTTCCTCGTGGACTGCGAGGCGTGCGGGGAGGCCGTGGTGGAAGAAAACGTCGCGGGCCTCGGGAACTCCTACGGGTACTACACCCGGAAGGCAGCCCAGGAGGCCAAGGACCGGCACCTGGCCCTCCACGAGAGCGGGTTCTTCGAGTAATGGGGAACTCCCGCGCCGTCGCTGCCCAGGTGCGCTTCCTCCGCAGGCGCGACGGCGATAACTGCTGGCTGTGCGGCTACCTCATCGACTTCACGATCACCGACGACGATGACCCCTGGCACTGGTCCCGGGACCACTTCATCCCCCGGTCCCTCGGCGGCCCGAGCACCGCCGACAACATGAGGCTGGCTCACAAGTGGTGCAACAGCCACCGGGGAACAGGCGGCCGTGCGTTCCCCAGCCTCGCGCTGCTGAGGTCCTGGGCCGAAGGCCGCCCCCGGCCCTGAAGGGGTAGTTTCCGGGTGCCTTTGCTGGGCAGTCGAAGGGGCATGTTCTACAGCCCCTGGGGGATTATCGTCCTCGTGCTCGTCATCGTCGTCGTGCTCCTCCTGCTCGGCGCAATCTAGGACGAAAATCCTCCTTCAGATGCGAAAGGACCCGTAATGGGTACGGACAAGGACACGAAGTACGACGTGGAGCACAAGGTGACGCCGCAGGATGACCAGGAACAGCAGTCTCCCGGTGCCGGCCCTGCCTTTACCGACGTCGCCCGCGACCCCGAGAACCAGACCCAGGTGAAGGGCGGCGGGGTGTACGGCGGTGCCCGCATCCAGCACCGTGACGAGCGCCCGATGACGGAGGAGGAGCGCGAGCGGGCCAAGCCGGTCGCCGCCGTCCCCGCCTCGGTGAACCTCGACGACGTGGAGCCCGCCGACGGCTTCCGGCTCCCGGAGACCCAGCCGGAGGCAGAGGACGCCCGGCTGGCAGCCGAGCGCGAGCGGAACGACCTCACCCGGCCCGAGATGGCCCGGCAGCTCGCGGACGAGGCGCTGGCGCACGCCGAGAAGGCCAGGGAGCACGCCGAGCTGGCGAAGGAGCGCGCTGACCAGATCGCCCAGGTGTACGACGGCCCGGACCGCCCGATGCTGGACGAGGGGTGGCGCTACAAGAGGACTGAGCCGGACGTTCACGACCCGGTGTAGCCCTCGCGTTAGTACTATTACGTTCACTTCTGGGGTGTAAAGTCCCGTAAATACGGTATATGTTCCTCCCGGAGGGACCGGGAGAGGACTCACGTGCAGCAGAGGCTCTACTGGACGGCACAGGGCACCATCGCGTGCTACGAGTGCTGCACGCCGGCCAGCAGCGGTGACGGGAAGACCGTGCCCTACGTCATCGACCACTCCGAGGACTGCCGGCTGTTCACCGGACAGACGGCCGAGGTGTGCCGTTTAACCCTGGCGTGAGCGAAGCGCCGTTCCCGGCTCGCGGCGAGGTGGACTGGTCGGTCATGGACGGCCTGGCCGACCAGGACCACCCGCTGGTGAACAACTCCTGGTCCCCGCCGGACCCGGACACCCACTACGCCGCTGAGATGTTCTGCGAGATCAAGATCTCCCACCACCTGCTCGACCGGGCCGGGGTGCCGCACGGCTACAGCATGGACACCATGAGCATCGACTGCCGGGTGCTGCTGCTCGTCCAGGCGTACCTGAAGCTGAGAGACGGCTAGTCAAATACAGCCTTTCTTGATATCCTTCCTTCGTGCTTAGTCCAACCGCCATGAGAGCGATCCAGATTCGCGCCGGGCTCCAGGCAGTCAAGTTCGCCGACGCCGAGACCAAGTGGTCCATCATCGACCGCATCATCTACGAACTCGACGCCGAGCAGAACCGCGCCGGCGTGGCCACCGTCCGCGAGGTCCTGTGGGAGCTGTGGGGCAGGCTCCCCGACCGGCATCCGGAGACGGCCGGGTGGCTCGACGAGCATGTCGCCGAGGCCGGACCGCTCGCCCTCGAAGAGCCCGTCATGCCGGAAAGGGAACTGCGATGACCGATCCCATCACCCCGGATCAGGTCCCTGCCGCGAGGCAGGCCGTGCTCCCGGACCGGGTGATCGTCGTCTTCAACGCGCTGATCGTGAAGGCCTGGGACGGGCAGCGCGCCATGGTGTACCAGGAGGAAGCGGTGGAGGCGATCCTGGGTGCCGGCATCGTCCGCACCCGCGAGGAGGTATTCGAGCAGGGCCTGCTCAACGTCGAGCCCGTCTACCAGGCTGCCGGGTGGCACGTCGCCTTCGACAAGCCCGGCTGGAACGAGTCCTACCCGGCCTACTTCGTGTTCGCCCGGGGCCGGTAATGGGCCTGGCCGCACGGGCGAACGGGGAAGGGTCATGAGCGTGACGCTGAGGAGGGCCGCCGCCGAGGGCGGCAGGTTCGTCGCCGCGTGCAGCGGGCTCGGCGACGGCCGGGAGGTCCGGGTGATCGCCGACTCGGCGAACGAGTACACGGTTATCTCCCTGGGGGCCGTCCGTGCGCTGGTCGCCCTGGCGAGGGACATCCAGGATACCGCTGACCTCTTCACGGCCGAGCAGGTGGAGGAGGCCCTCCGTGCCTGACGACAACGGAGAGGGCCTGCGCGCCTTCTTCTACGGGCTGTGCAGGTTTCACGGCATCTACGTGCAGGACCCTGAAGTCGCCGGGGAGGCTGCGGCGGACTTCTACCTCTCAGGCCGGGAGCTTGGGCTGTACGTGCTAATCCTCCCCAAGCCGGAAGACCGTCCCGTAGAGGTCGCGGCGCTGCGCGACCACCAGGTCCGGTTCGTCATGCTCAACCGGGAGGACCTGGCCCTGCTGCGGACCCTTTCTAACCGGACCCTGTTCATCCGGCAGTTCGGCTACTGGACTGAGTACCAGACGCAATGCGACGTAGCCCGTCGCCGGGCCGGGATCGAGTGAGCGCTTCCGTCGACCGGCTGGTGGCCGACATCGCCCTGGTCTACGGGCTGCCTGGCTGGAAGGTGATCACCTGCGCCCGGGACGTCAGTGACGAGCTGGCAGCCAGGACCCGGGAGAATCCCCCGGGGTTCTCGGTCACCTGGGGCGGGAAGCTGGAGTCGCTGCTGGGCGTCATGGTGGCCGTTAACCCGGCCTACCCGCCCGGCCAGTGGAGGCTCGTCAGGCACGACCGATGCGAGATCGCCCCCGGCGACCTGATCGTTCACGACAACTGCACCGTCATCGACCAGGAACCGGGCTAGCATGCCCGCGTGTCACTCCTCTCCCGCCTGAAGCGCTGGTGGGCCGACCAGGTGATCGGCGAGATGCAGCGCAACCTCCACTTCATCGTCACCTTCGAGCGGAACGTGGCCGCCATCCGCGACGCCAACGGGGCGGCGATCGGCTGGTCGTGCCCGGTGCCGGGCCAGCCGCTGATCACCTGCCCGCGCTGCCTGATGACCAGCTACAGCCCCGACGACATCCGCGAGGGTTACTGCGGCAACTGCCGCGACTGGACGGGCCGGAGGCCCGGACCCGCGCCCGAATGTCAGACTCCTCCGCTAAACTGAATACAGGAAAACCAGATAACCGGAGGAGAAAATGCCCGTAGGCGCGACGGCCAGTGAGCCGGCCAACTACATCAACCACTTCATCCTGATCGTGGACGAGTCGCTGTCCATGCGCGGCCTGCGGGCGGCCGTGGTCCGCGTCTTCGACGCCTTCATCTCCCGCCTGGCCGTCACCTCGAAGACGGCCGGCCAGGAAACCCGGATCACGGTGTACTTTTTCAACTCCTACGGGACCCAGAAGTGCGTCATCTACGACATGGACGTCCTGAGGGTGCCCTCACTGGAGGGGCTCTACCACCCGCACGGGAACACCGCGCTCCTCCAGACCTTCCAGCTCGCCATGAGCGACCTGCGGGAGATCCCGGTCAAGTACGGCAACCACTCCTTCGTCGTCTTCGGCTGGACCGACGGGGAAGAGAACGACAGCTACTTCCCCCGCACCCGCGAGAACCAGTCCCGGGTGATCTCCGAGTGGTCCAGGGCACTGGCCGCCGCCCCGGACAACGAGACCTACGGCCTGTTCGTCCCGGACCAGATGGGCAAGGTGCAGGCTCAGCAGTTCGGCTTCCCGGCCTCCAACATCAGCGTCTGGGACTCGACCTCCGAGCAGGGGATCGAGGAGGCGGCCACCCTCATGGGCGATGTCGCCGAGTCCTACATGGCAGCCCGCGCCCAGGGAGTCCGGGGCTACAGCGTCCGGTCCGGCGGCGGCCTGTTCCAGATGCGCGACTTCTCCGCCGCTGACGTCCGGCACGAACTCACACCGATGACCCCCGGGAGCTACTACTTCCTCGACGTCACCGCCGCCGATTGCGGCGGCAACCCGCACGGCAAGGTCGGCATCGAGACGTTCTTCGAGGCACAGGGGCACGGCCCTTACCCGAAGGGAAAGTGCTACTACCAGTTCACCGACACCGCCGTCATCCAGTCGTACAAGCACGTCGCCATCGAGAGCGAGGGCCACGTCTACTCCGGGACCCTGGACCAGGTGCGCGGGTTCGTCGGCCTCCCGGCCGGCGCGGAGATCAAGGTCAAGCCGGAGCCGAAGCCCGGAATGACCGTCTTCGTCCAGAGCACCAGCCACAACAGGAACCTGTTCGCGGGGACGCGGCTTCTTGTCTTCCGGTAGCCTCCGCAGCGTGCCAGAGATCCCGCCGGGCTACCGGCCAGCAGGAACCGTGACCGTCACCCTCCACCTCGCCGGGGGGCCGTGCACGGTGCGCGGCCCGCTGCTGGAGCACGAGGGCCACGGGTGCCTGGTGGCCCCCGGCGGGGTCGAGCAGCACGAGCGGCTGCACGCCGACCCGGAAGCAGGGGAGGAAGCCAGATGATGACCGCCGCCGAGGCAGACGCCAGGGTCCTGGACGTGCTGCGCAGGCTGGGTCCCGGCAAGGTCAGCGTGAAGCTGCTCGCCGCCGAGGCGGGGATGGCTCGCGTCACCGCCATCACCTGCGTGATGGCCCTGAACACGGCCGGCCTGATCTGCGTGCTCCACGACCTCGGCGAGACCCAGTACGTGGTGCAGCATCTGCACGCCGTGCCCGGCCGGTGCCAGGACGAGCTGGGCCTGGTCGTCGTCGAGGTCCACCCGGATGGCCGGCCGTAGCAGGAACGCAGAGAGCCCCGGAGGATGGCCCTCCGGGGCTCTCTCCCGTCTCCGGGCTAGCCCAGGATATAGCCGAACAGGATGTCGGCCTCGTGCACGTCGGCGGCGTCAACCCGGTTGGCCACCTCGCGGGCCTGCTTGAAGGCGACCTTCAGCTCCGCCACGCGCCGCTCCAGGTCGCGCTTGCGCTGCACCGACAGCGCCCCGGTGTGCCGGACGGTGGTGCGGCGGCCGACGGCGACGCGCTCCTGGTAGGTGGTGCCCGTGCCCGCCTGGTACTGCGTCGGCGGGACGATCACCAGCGCCCTCTGCCTGACCTCCTCGCTGTTGGTGAAGGTCTCCGGCGAGTGCGCCAGCCGGTCGTCGGTGCTGTACGTCCAGTCGATGGCCGGGTCGCGGACCGGCAGCTTGGCGACGAAGGTGCCGAAGTCCTCCAGCACCTTCTCCATGTGCAGCAGGTGGGTGGCGGGGACCGCGCGCAGCAGCACCAGGCCGTCGGGCATGGTCACGTCGGCCTTCGCCCGGCAGTTAGCCTCGTCCTTGACGGCGGCCAGGTCGATGGCGCTGCGCATCTCGCTCATGAACTCGCCCAGCAGGTCCTCGGCGATGAGCTGGACGCGCTTGCCCTCCGGGGGGCGCTGGAGCGCGCGGGCGTCGCTCCCGTCCTCTGCCTCGGCGAACGGCGAGTAGTTGGTGTCGAACCCCTCGAAGAGGTCGGCCTTCTGGCTGTCCTTGTGCAGCTTCCCGCCGCGCTTGTTGGCCTCGGCCCGCGCCGCCGCCTCCGCCGCCACTACCTGCCCGAGCGTCTGAGTCATGGTTTTCCCCGTCTGGGTGATGTGGTGCCCCGACGCACCTTTGCCGTGTGCGCCGGGGCTACGTAATCAGGATTACGGACTTATCAGGTTCGCTCCTGGCACCAGGTCCGCGTGCAGCGGCTGTCGGGCGGTCGTCATCCTGAACGGAAGGCGTCTTGCCATTGGACCACCAGGGCACGGAGCGCCCCGGGCGGGACTCGAACCCGCAACTCCTTGTCGACTGCGACCGCCAGGTGGATCTGCACACGCTGGCGCGAGCTTCAGCTTCGAGCGTCACATCCTGATCCTGAGGCCCCCTCCGGGCGCTCTCCCTGAGCTATCCCGGCATGCGTGCCGGGACCTGGAGTCGAACCAGGGCCTTCCGGTCAATGTGGGAGCGTGTCAGCCTCAGCCTGAACCTCAGCTTGCGCTCGGGACATAACGTACCAGACGATGCGATTGAGGTGCGCGGGGATTAGAAAAGCACCCGGAGTGGGCCGCCAAATCCGGGTGCTTGCGACGATTATTGCATAAGATAACTGATATGTCACGCGACAACACGAAGAGTGATGAATGGCTCAGGTCGAGCCTTTCCTCCGGCGGCAGCCCCGTCGAGGTCCGGTTCATCTCCGGCGGCGTCCAGGTGCGCAACGCCGCCGATCCCGGGGTCGTCATTGCCTACACGGCCGCTGAGTGGCGCGACTTCCTCGGCGGCGTCGTGAACAGCGAGTTCGACGGCTTCGGTCAGACCCCCACCGAGGCCGGCGGCTGATACGCCCCGAACGCGGCGGGCGGCGGGTCCTCACCCGGGATCAGCGGCCCGTTCACCTGCTCGACCCAGGCGTAGTCAGCCGGGACCCTGGTGTAGGTGCCCAGCACCTGGGCCAGCTCGGCGGCCAGCGGCGCGATCACGTAAGCCACCGAGGCGTCAGGGTCCTCCAGGCTGGCGTTCGAGATGTTGTAGCTGATCGCGGTGGCGGCCTGCCAGGGGGAGCCGAACCCGGTGCGCAGCGTCGTCCGGGCCGGCACGGAGAGCTGGTAGCGGCGGCCGTCGGACCGGAACAGGTAGTCCAGGGTGTTCACCCGGAAGTCCGGCGTCGACTGCACCTGTACCGAGCCGGTGCTCACCACGCCCCGGGCGGTCCGCTGCTGGTTCTGGTCGGTGTCAGTCAGCACGGCAGGGCGCACCAGCAGCGCCCGGACACCGGGGACCTTCACGTCCCCGGCCGCGATCACCTGGGTGCCGAAGCACAGCAGGCAGCGGAACTGGCTGCCCTGCCCGTAGGCGGCGCTGATCTGCGCCTCAGCGGCGGCCGTCGGCCAGCCCAGCGGGGGCGGCGTCTCCGGGGGCAGGTCACTGATCACCTGGCCGGGCACGTAGCACCGGGTGCACCGCCGCGCCAGGCCCAGGGAGATGTCGTCCGGCCGCCACATCAGGGCGAACATCACCAGCTCGCCGTACTGCCACAGCGCCTGGGCGTGCCGCTGCCGCTCCTGGACGATCGCGAACCGCTGCACGTCCCGCTCCCAGGAGGGCTGCTGGTGCCCTGGCGGCTGCGGGAACGGGAGCGCGGGCCTGGTGTCCGCCGCCGCCCGCAGCGAGGGGCTCGCGGCGAGCGCCTCCCCTCCCTTGACGATCCCGAGCGGCACCGAGGTGAGCACGCCGGGGGCAGTGAGGGCGGCCCTCGGCAGCGTCGTCCCGTGCGCGGTCGAGGTGAGCTTCGCCGCGCTCGACAGCGTGGCCTTCACCGTCCGGCTGAGGACCGCCGAGGCCGACAGGGAGGCGGCGGCGGCCAGCCGGGCTCCCGGGGTCGCCTGGGCCGATGCGAGCAGGCTCACCTGGGCGGACAGGGCCGCGTGCCCGGCCGCTGACCGCAGGGCGCTCGCCGACAGCGCGGCGGCGGCGGCCAGCGCCGAGTGCGCGGGGACAACCCGCACGCCTGCCGCCGTGAGAGCCGCAGAAGCCCTCAGGGCGGCCTGGGCGAACCGGACGTGGGTTCCGCGAGGGGAAAAGGCCCCGGAGCCGCTGAGCGCCGCCCTGGGCTTGCGCGTGGCCCTTCCCGTCGCGGCGACGGAACCGGGGGCGCTGAGCGCCACGTGCACGAAGTCGGTGCCCGACCCGGACGCGCTGAGCGCGGCGGCGGCAGCCAGGTGAGCCGAGGCGGTGAACGGCACCGCAGTAAGGGTCCCGCCCGCGTGGAAGGCCGCAGCCGCCTGGACGCGGGCCAGTGACGGGACGGTCATCGACGCGGGCGCGGCCAGGTGCACGGAGGGAAGCTCGGTGACCTTCGCCGCCACCGACAGGGCCGGCCCCGCGAACAGCGCCGCCGCGCCCGGCAGGAAGTACGTGCCGGACACCGACATCGAGGTGCCCGCCAGCAGGCGGGCGGCGGCCATCCGGCCGGGGGCCAGCAGCGCCGGGGCGGCGGCCAGGTGCGCGGCGGACTGCGAGGTACCCGCCGTCAGGGTGCCCGCCGCGTGGAAGGCGGCGGCTGCGAGCTGCGTCGCCCTCGCCGTCGCGGTCAGCACCGGGCTCGCCGACAGCGTGGGGACAACCCCCGTCGCGGTCAGCACCGGGGCAGCCGACCAGGCAGCCACGGCGTTCTTGATGACCAGGCCGGATGTCGAAACAGACGGGCTCGCCGAGAAGACGACCGGGATCTTCCGCTGCCCGTTCGCGGTGAGGCTCCCCGCCCCCGACAGGGCGGCCACCGGGTATGCGTTCTTCTCGTGGGCGGTGAAGGTGCCTGACCCGGACAGGGCGGCGGACTTGCGCCGGGTGGCGGTCCCGTGCGGCGTGACGGTCCCGCTGCCCGTCAGGGCGGCTGTCCCCGGGTGATTCGGCACTGGCTACTTCCCGTTCTGGACGGGGTGGTCCTCGCCGGTCACGTGCCGGTACAGGTCGGCGGCGATCTGCCGGGCCGCCTCCGCATCGCCCCTGGCCTTCTCCCGTGCCTCACGGCTCTCCTCGCGGAGCCAGGCGACGAACCTCCGCAGCGGCCTCTGGAAGACGACGGTGAACGCCGCCGTGGCAATGGCGGTGATGAGCGCCTCGGCCGGCATCGCGCCGATGTTGCTCCCCGCCCAGTGCCAGTAGTCGCCCAGCCAGTGCAAGCTCACAGCGCCCTCCTCCCGGCCTCACGTCTTCCGGGGAAAGGAGCGAGCCCGCCTGGGGGACGTTTCCTTGGGGTGGGATCGTCAGGCGGGCTCGCTGGCGGGTCCGGACGGGGGCACCGGAACCCTCAGGCGCGAGGATCGGGGGCACCCTCGACTTCCCCAGCATAAGTCAGGACAGGCTGATTGTGGAGCCCTCCGATGGCGACCCGGTGAGTGTGCTGGAGCCGCAGGTAACGGTGAAGTCGGTGGTCCAGGTGCCGTTCGGCCACCAGTACCAGGCCGGCTGCGGGGCAGCGGCCCCGATGAGGCGGCTGCTGTCCAGGTGGATCACCGGCTGCATCCGCTCGATGATCTTCTCAAGGCTGGCCACCTGCTCACGGAGCATGCGGTTCTCGGTTTCCAGCTCGGCCTCGCGCTTAGCGGTCATGAGCCTTCCGTGGGCTCGCCGCCGAGCGCCCGGATGATCATGTTGCGGGTGAGGACCCCGCTCCCGGTATTGGCCCGCAGCCGATCGGCGGCCTCCTCCGGGCTGAGCGGGAGGAAGAACTTCTCCAGCCGCTGGAGCAGCTCCACGTCAGTGCTGTCCTCCGGACTGCTTGATGCGCTCGTGCTTGCGGCATCGGCGCTCGGGACTTCTCGGCTTTCCATTGCGCGTGCTCTTCCTGGTGATCCGGTATGTGTTGTCCTCGGTAATCTCGCAGCCGCAGTCGAAGTGCGTGCGGAACCTGCCGCGCCTTCTGGGCTCGTCAGCGTCATCGAGGTTGGCCTTGCGAGGCTTAGCCGCGACGTGATCCAGGTTGCCGCAGCGACGGTGCAGGCACCTGTCGCCACCCGGGCACGACAGTTCCTGGTTGTGGCACTCGTGGTCCAGGTGCATCTTGCGCCCGGAGCTGTCGATGGGGATCTCCCCGCGCTCGATGATCCATAGCAGCGCATGAGCGGTCCTGGTCCCGCCGAGTGCGGCAAGGTTGGCCTGGCCGTATCCGTCGGGGCGAATAGATCCTGTCCAGGGGTGGCAAGCTCCTGGTCCTGCCGAGCGGTCGAACTGAGACCGGAAGTGTTCGACGGCCTCTTCGTAGGAGAGCTTCTTGGGCACCGTCCCACATTAATACATGCAGGTCAGTTAGTAAAACTCAATACCATCTTGCCCACATGCGGGGGCGGGCGGCGACGGAGCCGGCGATGCGGGTCGGAGCGTAACGCCCGTACGTCCCGCCCGAGACCAGGACCCTGGGGGACCCGTTCATGATGTGCCGGATCTTGAAGACGTCCAGCAGCGACTTCAGCTCCGCCTGCTCGTCGGCGAGCGCCGCGCGCCACCTGTCCACGTAGTCGCGGCGGTCGAGGCGGGCAACCGGCGGCCCGGCGAACTGGGGCTGCTCGGTGTAGGAGCGGATGAGCTGCTTGACGCACTCGACATAGGTGTAGCTGGCCAGCAGGCCGCCCCAGAACTGAATGGAGTACTGCGGGCCGCCGTTCCCGTCGAGGGTGTAGTTCGACCACGGCTGGCCGACCGCGTTGATCTTCATCAGCGCGATCGACATCATCTGCGCCGCCCGGCCCCGCGACCAGTGGGCCTGGAAGTAGCTCTGGAGGTTGGGGCCGCCGCCGGGGGAGTCGAAGAGGTCGGCGAACCGCACCCAGACCTGCTGCTCCAGGAAGTCCTGCATGTCCTGGGGAAGGGCGTCCCAGGTCGGGTTGGCCGGGCCGATCTGGAGCCAGGAGGCGTACTGCTGCGGGGTCCCGGAGATCGAGTACGCCCAGTCCAGCTCGGCGTAGCCCGGGGTCTGCGTGTCGGCCGAGGACGGGGTGATCACGTACACCCCGGTGCTCTCCCGGACGGCGGTGTAGGTGTTGACCAGCGAGTCGGTGCCGTCCGGGTTCTGCATCACCAGGCGGCCGGTGACGTGCGACCCGTCGGGGTCGGCCAGGACGCCGCCGATGTAGGTGGCGAAGGTGAGCGGGGGCTGGGCGTACTGCGACAGGTAGGTCCGCTCCCGCCAGTCGATCAGCCCCGGGTCTACGGTCACGGCGGCCTACAGGATGTTCCCTGTGGCGTAGGCGGAGATCAGCGCCATGACCTTCACCCCGACCAGGGTGACCGTATCCCAGTAGTGGTGGCTGACCTGGACGCGCAGGCCGATCTGGTGCTGGCCGGCGGCGACCGTCGGGATCATCGTGATCGAGGTGACGCTGCTCGGGATCTGCGTGCCGCTCCCGTTGTTGTCCCCTGACGGCCGCACCGCCTCCTGGAACGACCCCATCAGCGACGCGGTGCCGTCGAAGGTGATCGCCTGGGTGGCGCTCTGGAAGTCGTCGTTGTCGCAGGTATAGGTCGCCGTCGCCCAGATCGCCAGCGACGACGGGCGGGGCGTGGTGAGGGTCAGCAGGTTGAACGTCCCGGTCGAGCCCGGGTTGCAGGCGGCGTTCAGGAAGAAGCCGCCGGCGAACATCGGGGCGGCGTTGCGCAGGTCGTTCCAGGTGGTGCCGTCCCAGTAGCTGGTCTGCTTCAGGTCCTTCATGAAGATCATCCGGCCTGCCTGGGCGGTCCCCCAGGAGGGCCGGGAGGTCGACGTGCAGATGAAGGTACCCGGCGAGGCGTCGAGGATCTGCCAGTTCGCGATGAAGTCGCTGAGCTGGAACGGGTCGCTCGGGTCGTTGAGCTTCAGTCCCAGGACAGTGCTGAAGGTTGCCACCTAGCCTCCGAGCCCGGTGCCCGCGTGGATGCTGCCGTCCGGCTTGTAGATCGGGTTGATCGCGTTGGCCGGGTCGAGGGAGCCGGTGCCGACGGTGATGCTGCCGTTGGACTGCGGCTCGTTGTAGTTCAGCGGCACCGCGTAGGCGGACCACGCCGACCAGGGGCCGAGGCCGATCTGGTTCCCGGCCGCCACCCGGAACCTGTAGCCCTGGTTGTAGGGGGTGGTGCCGTCCGGCTTGTAGATGACGCTGGTGTTCTGCACCAGGCCCTGGGTGAACACCGCGCTGACCGAGCTGGGGTCCGCGCCGTACCAGTAGTCGATCTCGATCTGGTCGCCCGCCTTCGCGTTGACCGAGCTGGCCACCAGGGCGACCTGGTACTGCGTCCAGGGGCCGGCCCCGATCACCGTGATGGTGTAGTCGTAGCCGTACTCCAGCACGAACCCGTCCGGCTGCATCGGGTCGCCCTCGGCCCCGGCGGTGGTCAGGTCCTTCACGATCACCTGCGCGGGCGGGGTGAGGACGCCCGACTTGGAGGTGGTCGGGATGGTGGTGTTCAGGGTCGGCGGGTTCGCCCCGGTGCTGGTCGGCGGTGCGGTCAGCGTCAGGTTGGTGCCGATCAGGGTGGGGGAGCCGGCCGCCTGCTGCCGGGTCAGCGTAGTCCCGCCGGCCTGGGAGACGTAGGTGTACCACCCGGTAGCCCCGGACAGCGCGCCGGGGGAGTTGACGGTCAGGGTAGAGGTCGACCCGGTGGTCACCTGGGTGTGGGTCACCGAGGCCAGCGTCTCGCCGTTGGCGTTCACGTAGGTGTTGACCATCGTGTAGGTGCCGGCCAGGACGGTGCCGCCCGTGGTGGCGGTCGCGCTGGTCGGCGCGGCCGGGGCCGCCAGCGCCGCCGTCACCAGGTTGAGCACGTCCGACTGGAAGGTCGGCTGCCCGTAGGTCGCGCCGCCTGACGGCGAGGTCTGGCCGTAGTTGACCGGCTGGCCGGTGTACGGGACGTACATGGTGCCCCGGTCAGAGGACTCCAGCAGGTAGTACTGCACGTAGACGTTGGTAGCGGGAGCGCTCCAGGTGACGTTCACGCCCCGGTTGACGGCGGTGGCGGAGGTCATCGTGGGAGCGGCCGGCACCGAGGCGGGCGCGTTGGAGTCCCAGTAGGTCGCGTCGCCCCAGTTGTAGGTGATGGTCACGTTGTCGCCGGCGGTGAAGTTCGTCCCGGCGGTCAGCACGATGTAGGCGTTGAGGGTCGGGCCGTTCCCGGCGGTGGTCACCGCGTAGTCGGTGTTCAGCACCAGCGTCGCCGGGGTGGTGGTGTCCTTCACGACGATCGAGGAGGGGACCAGGCCCGACTGCGACAGGTAGTACCGGGTGGCCACGGCGGCGGCGGTGACCGCATCGGTCTGCGAGACCAGGGCGGTCGGGGCCGCCGGGGAGCCGATGTAGCTCGTGTCGACCAGGGTGGCCGCGTACCCGGACGGCGGCGAGGAGGCCGTGGCGTTCACCTGGTTGCCCAGGATGTCCGTCAGGGTCGTGTCCTTCGTCCCGCCGGCCACGCCCGCCGAGGGGGCACGGTAGCCGGGCGGGCTCGGGTACATCGAGGGCACCAGGTTGGAGCCGCCCGACACCGTGGTGTCAACGGTCGTGGTGAAGCTGGTGTCCTGGGGGACGAAGTTCTCCGGCAGCGCGCCGCCGTAGACCGCCTCGGTGTCGGGGGACCCGAGGGCGTTGTACCCGAAGGTGCTCGGGTGGGTCGCGGTAACCCCGTACTCCGAGCCGGGCGAGCCGGTCTCCGGGCCGCCCTTGACGGTGTTGGCGGGGTCGGTGAGGGAACCGCCGGCTGCCTGCTCGCCGATGCCGGCGACCGTCGAGCCGCTGGTCGGCTGGTTGGACGCCTGGAAGGCGGTGCCCGTCGGGGCCGCGCCCGCCTCGCCCTGGAAGTCGCCGAAGTCACGGGCGCTGTCCGGGACGGTGCCCCAGCGGTAGGTGACGCGGCAGGTGTTGCCGTTGGCGGAGGCCGACGAGCTGCTGATGCGGGTGACCGAGTACGTCTGGGTCTCCGGCGAGCTGCCGGAGGCGGTCAGGGTGTAGTCGGTGCCCAGGACCAGCGCGGTGGACGTGGTTACGTCGAAGACCGTGATCACGTCGGAGGTCGGCGTGGCCCCGGCCGTCTCCAGCGACGGGTAGGAGACGATCCCGACCTTGGACAGGGCAGCCGGAGTGACGCTGCTGATCGTGATCGTGTCGGTCTGCTGGGTGATCCCGATAAGTGGGACCCCGTAGAAGTCAGGGACGGTCATCCGGCGCTCCGGTCAGTGGTCTCGTCAACGACGGTCATGGGGCCGATCGCGGCGGCGTGGTTCTGCCACGGCGCGGTGTGGTCGCGCCAGCGGATCGCCCCTGACACCGGGTCAAGCTCCATCCCTGCCTCTTCCAGGGCCTGGCGGGCTCGGGCGGCGGCGGCGGCCACCCGCGCCTTGTCGCCGTCAGGGTCGCCCCGGTTGACGGTCAGCCCCGGGCTTGTCTGGACGATGTTGGAGGAGACTGCCTCGTCGGCGGGGTCCATCCCCCGCAGCGCCCACGCCAGGTCGCTGGCGCGGGCGAGGTCGAACGCGGCCGTCACCCCGCGCAGCTCGGTGTGGGGCGCGTCCGGGCCGGCGGTGTCGCTGGTGTCATAGGTCCCGGTCATCGCCGCGTGGTCCGGGTTGCGCCCCCACGGCATTAGAAGTTCGTCCCCTCGTACAGCGTGCCGTCGTCCTCCAGGACCCAGGGTCCGTCGCCGCGCTTGAGGCAGCGGTCCTTCAGGCCCGCGTGGCGGTCGCACAGCGGCGGCTTGCCGGTGTCCCCGGCCTTCACCGGCACCTGGTCGCCGCAGACCGCGCCAGGGCGGGAGCCGGGGCCGATGCAGTTCACCACGGTGATGTCGGCGGCGGCGGGCGAGTCGAGCACCTCCCGGTCGGCCATGTTCTGGGCGGCCATCCGCTTGGCGAAGGCGTCGGTCTGGCGGGAGAGGGCCTGGACGACCACCGGGTGGTCAGCTCCCTCGATGACGGCCAGGACGCCCCGGCTGATCGCCCGCCGGAACGCGATGGTGTTCAGCAGCGCCTCGGGGATCGGCTGCACGTCCTCCCCGTTGGGGTCGCCCTTGCCCTGGAACACGACCTCGTAGTTCCGCTTCGCGTCGGCCGCGATCACGGTGGGGCCGGACATCTGGTTCTGGCACATGACGGCGAGCGCGTCGCCGGGTCCCGGCAGGGACGTTTCCATGACTGACATGTGGTTTTCCTCCTGCCCCTTCCGTGGCCGCTACCCGATGGCCAGCCAGGCGACGGTGGAGGTCTCGGAGACCGAGGTGGAGGCGATGGTGAACCCGGTGCCGTTGCTGACGGTCGGCACCGACAGGTGGCCGACGGTGCCGCCGGGGACCAGCCGGGACACGATCACGATGGTCCCGGTGCTCACCGAGGACAGGGAGACGCTGACGGTCCCGGCGACCAGCGCGGCCGTGCCCGCCTTGAGGCCCGGGATTCCGCTGAGCTGAGTCTGGTGCTGGGTGAGCACGTCGCTGATGGCGTTGTGGGCGTCCAGGTGCCCGGTCTGCCCTGCGGCGACGGTATCCGGCGGGATCGGCGTTGACATGTGGCCTCCTCCCTGCTTCCAGGGCGGAGGGACTCAACAGCGGAACACGACGGTGACCCGGGAGGGATTCGAACCCCCGGCCATCTCCTTAGGACGGAGCAGCTCTTTCCTGCTGAGCTACCGGGCCGTGGACGCAGAGACGGGAGTCGAACCCGCATACCTGGTTTTGCAGACCAGTGCCTAGCCGTTCGGACCACACTGCGATGTTGCGTCCCCGGCCTATCCGCCAGGAGGCCAGCACAGGGCTTCCCGGTTCTCCCTTCATCCGGCCCACGTCGTGGTGGCTATCATCAAGGACTGCTCAGGGGGCTGTTGTAACCGGCGATTGGTCGGCCGGCGGCCAGGGACGCAGCGTGCGCTCGGAGGGACTCGAACCCCCGCAAACCCGCCTCCGGAGGGCGGTGCTCTATCCGCTGAGCTACGGGCGCATGGGTAAAACGTGCTTCCAGGTCCTGCCGCTCTTGATGGCCTGCACCGTGGTCTTCGACACCACGTAGCGGTCGGCCAGGACCCGGTGAGACTCAGGCGAGTACTTGATGGCCCTGGCCTCGTTCTCGGTCAGCACCGCCCCGTGGGCATCCTCCCCGGCTGTGTGGTGCCGGGCACCGCGCAGGGAGGGCTGGTAGTGGTCAGGGCACAGGAGATGGCACTTGTCGGCCTCGGCCTCCAGCACAGCGCGCGGCCGGCACAGGCTCCCGTCGATGGTGAACAACTTCGTCGCCGGGTCGTCATGGGCGAACTTCAGATCCCCGGCCGCCCCGCACACGGAGCACTTGCCGCCGAGACGCTCCACAAGCTCCTGGCGCACGCGAGCCCTCCTGCTGGCAGCGTAAGCCCGCCTGTCCTCGGCAAGTGCATGGGGCATCAGGTCATCTTACGAGGCGCAACCTGGAATCGGACCAGGGGTGCCTTTCTCAAGGGCAGCAGATTTACAGTCTGCTGGGCGGCCATCGCCCACTTACGCCGTGCTGCCCCGTTTAGTTTTCTCCGGCCGGTGTCCAGTCTTACGATCGCTATCCCTGGTCCTGTGCCTTCGGTCCGACTCCGGGGCGAGAGCCGTCGAGGGTCGTGCGGGGGTCGAACCCGCTAATACCTGCTCCACAGGCAGGCCCCGCAACCGTTTGGGTTACGACCCGGTGGGCGGCGGAGGGCTCGAAC
>Ga0070710_10000079_pt1 | contig 43931 bp, 40 predicted proteins | sample LARL52metaG_FD_65454 | JGI IMG/M metagenome (GOLD analysis project Ga0070710, IMG submission 65454) | Corn, switchgrass and miscanthus rhizosphere microbial communities from Kellogg Biological Station, Michigan, USA - LAR L5-2 metaG | ecosystem: Host-associated > Plants > Roots > Rhizosphere ...
ATCGGTATCATGCCTGAACCCTCTGATGCCGGAGCAATGCGCGAGCCGCGCGCGCCTCCTAGTTTATCAATTCGCGATTCTCGTGCCACCATGCCACGAGGCGTTCCAGCCCTTCGCGGAGATCGACCGACGCTCGAAATCCGAGCTGCCTTTCTGCTTTCGACGTGTCAGCAAGGCGTCGCGAGACCGGGTTGACCTTTCGCTCCGGCCCGTATTCCGGCTTCAGGTCCGATTTCATGACGCTCAGCAAGGTCGCGGCAAGTTCGTTCAGGCTTGTCTCGGTGCCGCTGGCCACATTGAAGACCTCATCGGAGAGGTCGCTTTGCAGTGCAAGGACGTTGGCGCGTGCCACGTCCTCGATATACACGAAATCCATGCTTGCCGAGCCGTCACCCAGGATCAGCGGCGGCTCGCCTCTGGCGATTCGATCCATCCAGCGGATCAACACTTCGGTATATTTGCCGTGGGTGTCCATCCGCGGGCCGTAGACGTTGAAGTAGCGAAGCACGACATATGGCAGCCCGTACATGTCGTTGAACGAGCGAAGGAGGCCCTCCAGCATGATCTTGGAGGCGCCGTACCAGGTACGGTTGTTGTAGGGATGATGGTCTTCGCGCGTCGGAAAAACGTCGGCAAGTCCGTAGATTGAGGCTGTCGATGCCGTGACGACCTTCTTGACGTCTGCCGCTTGGGCTGCCTCCACGACGTTGAAGGTGCCGTCACACATGACGGTCATCGCCTCGCGTGGTTCGGCCGCGCAGGCGGTTATTCTCAAGGTCGCCATGTGGATGACGGCATCCATGCCTTTGGTCACCCGACGAATGGTCGGAACGTCGCGGATATCTCCCTCGACAAGCTCTACGCGTGGATCCTTCAGCGCTTCTGTAATGTTTCGCGTCGTACCTCGGCTCAGGTTATCCAGGACGACGATCTTTTCGGGCTTATGGTCGCGTAGAAGCTGGTCTATGGTCGTCGAACCGATGAGACCACATCCGCCGGTCACGAGAATTCGGGAGCCGTCGATTTGCATGATGGCAATCCTTGGAATGAAAGCATGAGATTGGTGTACTGGGGGTAACGGAGCGGCTTCTAGTCGCGGTAATGCTCGATCAGCGCGGCTGCGACCGTTGCTTGCGAAGCTGGTGTCAGCTCCGGATACATGGGAAGGGACAGAACCTCGGCTGTCGCCTTCTCGGAATGAGGGAACTGACCGCGCTTGTATCCGAGATCGGAGTAGGCGGGCAGGAGGTGGACTGGATGCGGATAGTGGATTCCGGTCTGTATTCCCTTGCCGAGAAGAGCTGCCTGCAAGGCCTCGCGCTTGGTCGTTCTGATCGCATAGATATGGTAGACGTGGCGGGCGTATGCAGCTTCCGTCGGCAAAGGGATGCCTGTTCCCTCAAGCAATTGCGCATAATGCTCCGCGGCCCTGCGGCGGGCTTCCGTCCAAGCTTCGAGATATCGTAGCTTGACCCGAAGGATGGCTCCCTGCATCCCCTCCAAGCGATAATTGTATCCTTTCAGGACGTGCTCGTACTTCTTTTCGGCGCCCCAGTCCCTGAGCATGCGCAGGGTGCGCAGAAACTCCGTATTACCGGTGACCGCCATGCCGCCTTCGCCGTAGGCGCCAAGGTTCTTTCCTGGGTAGAAGCTAAAGCAGCCGACATCGCCCATGCTTCCGGCGCGACGCCCCCTGTATTCGGCACCATGCGCCTGACAAGCATCCTCGATGACCACGAGGTTGTGCTTGCGCGCGACCGCCAGGATCGGGTCCATATCGGCCGGATGACCATAGAGATGGACCGGAATGATCGCCTTCGTGCGCGGAGTGATGGCAGCTTCGATCAGCGCAGGATCGAGACAATAGGTCGTCGGGTCTATATCGGCAAATACTGTCCTGGCGCCAGTGTAGTGGATCGCAGCAACGGTTGCAACGAACGTGAAAGGCACCGTTATGACCTCGTCACCGGGGCCGACCCCAGCTGACAAGAGCGCGAGATGGAGTGCACTCGTGCCAGTGTTGACGCCGACCCCATAGTCACTTCCTGAATATGCAGCGAACTCCTTCTCGAATTCGGCGACCTCCGCCCCCAGCGTGAACTGGGACGTATCGAAGACGGTCTGCACCGCAGCGTCTATCTCCGGCTTTAGAGCCTGATACTGAGCCTTCAAGTCGACGAACGGAATCATGATGAACTCAAAATCGTTTCTTCGCTACCACATACGTCAGGCGGGCTGGAGGGTCCAGTCCGTGGCATCGTGGGTTTTGGCTTGGTCGTCTCGCCTTTCGCTGGCCAGGAGAAAGGGCAAATTGGCTGACCTATTTTATCCCGCCTCAGCAGCCACGCAACAAACTTCTCAAATTAACAATAATGAGCCGGGTAGACGAGCGTGCTACAATGTATTTTTAATGGATAGGGTGCAACGATCGCACCGTGACATTGCTGCGTAAGGTTTGATAGCCGGGGAAGCGAGGGGGGCGGGTTGAGCTTGGAAGCATCCAAGTCGGCGACAAGAGTTCTTGCGAACTTCGCCCGATTTGAGACGGAGGTTCGACGGGCCGAAAAGGCCTACGCGAACGGTGAGGCCGAGATGGCCGCGTTCTATGTCGCCACCGCTTCGACGATTGCAACGCACACACACTGCGGAATTTTTGCCAGTCCGCGGCTGGAACGAATACTAAACGCGCTGGGTCGTCGAATCGTATCGAGCGAGACGACCGGGACTTTCGAACGTGCACCCTCGTACAAGCGGGTGCTCCACGTAGGTTCGGAGGTCGCAGCCGTAGGTGGTCTCACGCGGATGATCGGCCGCTGGATGGATGCGGACGCCGAGCGCGTCAATTCGCTCGTTCTCACGCAGCATCGTGGCAAAATTCCCGAGCCTCTGACCGAGGCCGTGCGGCGGAGTGGCGGTCGGATCATCAGGCTCAATCAAATGGCTGGCAGCCGATTTGATTGGGTTCGTGCGCTTCGGCGGATTGCCTGCGAGCATGACGTCATCATTCTTCACATTCATTGCGAAGACGTCATCCCGATTTTGGCCTTTGCGGACCCGGCCGGATTGCCGCCGGTGCTGTTCCTGAACCACGCCGATCATTTGTTCTGGCTGGGGCCCAGCATTTCGCACATGGTGTTCAACCTGCGTGATGCGGCCACCGACATTTCGATCTTCCGTCGCGGGATTGAGCCGCGGCGGAATTTCCTGCTGCCGACGATTGTCGATGCGACGGTCAGGCGCCATACGCGGCGCGAGGCCAAGGCAAGCCTGGGCCTGGATCCCGATACAGTCTTGCTGCTGTCCGTTGCTCGGCGGCCCAAGTATCGCTCGCTGGACGGCGTGAGTTTCGCCGACAGGCACGTCAAGCTGCTCGCTAAGCATCCGCAGGCCCAGTTGATCGTTATCGGTTCGGGGGAGCCTGAGGACTGGCAACGAGCCAAGGCGCAGGTCAATGGCCGGATAACTGGCTTGCCGGAGCAGTCTGATACCCAGCGATACTTCGAGGCCGCCGATATCTATGTGGACTCATACCCGTTCGTCTCCTCGACATCCATGATGGAAGCCGGAGGATTTGGCCTTCCTGTTGTGACGATCTTCACGTTGCCGGACGAAGCCAGGATTTTTGGCATCAACCATGTCGGCTTGGCTGGCACTTCGCTGGTTGCAAGGACATCCGAGGAGTATGACGCACTGCTTGCACGCCTGGTCGTCGACCCCGAATTTAGAGAACAAAAGGGCGAGGCCGTGCGTCGAGCCATGGGGGAGTTTCACGAGCCAGCGGGATGGCACCCTCATCTGGAGGCGGCCTTCAGGCATGCGATGGACCTTCCGATGCGCACAGGTGAGTGGAATGCGACCGGCGAAGACATCGAATGTCCCAATCTCGGCCCGCCGGACAGCGTGCATGAGGATATCGTCGGATCGAAGTATCCGGGTGCGGAGATCGAGATGGTATACATGGGTGCGCTGCCGTTTCGGCAGCGGATTGCCCATTGGAGAGCAATGCGAAAACGAGGAGATATCCGCGGCATACCCACAAGCGTTCGGCTTCTCATACCCGAATGGATAAAGCGAAGATTCAAGCCGTGACAGGTCGAAGCGAGCGTGACTAATCTGACGCTCGCTACAGGACCCCGGCGAGTTCTCTTAGCGAATGTTGGGTCCAAGCCACTTAGAACGTGCTTCTGCTGGCCCCTTGGCGCTCACGCTCGCAAAAGACCCTGCTGCGGCGTGATCGATCAATCGATCCATCTGCCGGGGCGAAATCATGTCGTCCGCCCGCGAAGGTTCAGCTTGCTGAGTGGGAGCCGATCCTCTCTCTGAGTTTGTCAAAGATGTCGCTCGACAGCGTTACGACGCGATTGCGTAGCGCCAAGTAAACATCTGCTTTTGCTATGAGCCCGCCCGCCAGGATGAAATAAGCCAGTCCCGACGTCGTCGCGCCGAGAGTCAGCTGAACAAGCATGTGTCTATCAGGCCACGAAAAGAACATGCCGGCGATTGCAGCGACTGCTCCCGAACCCGCCATGGGCAAAACGACTTTGAGCGTGTCGGTCAGGCTGACCGGCGTTCCCCTTGTCGCAAATGCCAAACATGGAACGAGCGAGATGTTCATGATCAAGGCGTAGGCGGCGGCTATCCCGACTGGTCCGTATGGTATGGCAACAAGGAATCCGATGCCGACGACGGGCACGAAGAGAAGACTCCAGATAAACATCTGCCGGGTCCGGCCCAACGATATGTAAATCCATCCCGTGACATTCATGGGGACGCCGGCAAAGAGCGAGGCCGCAAGCCATTGGAAGATCGTCACGGATTTCTCCCATCCCGGACCGTAGAGTATCGTGATCAGAGGACCGGATACGCCGATCAGGCAGGCAGCGACACCCGCACCCAGGAACGTCACGAGCCCCAACGAATCCAGAAAGGCCTGGCGCCAGCGCGCAGGCTCATTCTGCAGGCGGCTCAGCGCAGGTTCGATCGCCGAGCTTAGAGGGCCGTTGAAAAGGTTCAGCGGCAGCAACATCAATTGATAGCCGCGGGTATAGTATCCGAGTTCCGACGCGCCAAAATGCGCGCCGATGATGATGTTGTCCAATTGGCGGTGAAAAAAGTTCACGACGCCAAAGCCGGTCAAATAGGCTCCGAAGTGGAGAGTGCTCCGGGCACCGCGCCAGTCACTGACCAAGCTTGGCCGCCAGGGAGAACTCGTCCAAAGCGCCAGAAGCGTGACAACATTCGCGACGAGCGGCGTGATTACGAGCGACCAGTAGCCGAGGTCAGTTTTCCAGGCCGCGAGAATTCCGGCGAGCGCACCTGCGAGGTGTCCCAATAGTCCCGCAACTTGCAGCGCCATCCAGCGCATCGAGCGCATCAGCAATGCCGTGTGTTGTGAGCCGAGTGCCGCAAGCGGAAAGGTGGCTGACAGCGCGATGATCAGGCCCGTGACCCGTGGATCTCCGAAGAACCAGGCCGCCAGTGGTGCCAGGCCGCAGACCACAGGGACCAGGAGACAACCGATTCCAAGAGTGATGAAAAACAAGCCACTGACCGTTTCCTGATCAATCTGGGAACGTTGGACTGTCGCTGACGTCAACCCGAGTTCGGAGAAAATACCAACGAAGCTGGTCACTGCAGTAGCCATGGCCACGAGACCGAAATCTTCCGGCACGAGCAAGCGAGCCAGGATTGCCGTGGCCGCGAACTGAATCAACATGCGTATCGGTTGAGCAAGGATCGCGACGATGCCGCCATGGACCGCCCGATGACCGAGATTCTCGTCGAGATGGTCGGTGTTCAATGCCCGGCGATTGCGCTCTCGCTGACTAGTCATTCGGAGTATCGTGTAAGTGGCTTGTCGGGTCGCTGCCCAAGAGGACAATCACAAGTGCTTTTCTTAACGGAGTCTTGGAAAACAAAAATCGTACCGCGCGCGTGGGGAACACGACGAAAGCATGCCAGATCGCCTTAAGTGCAGCGGCCCGTTGGCCGCCTTGCGCGCGGGCCAGTGCCGTATTGGCGAAGTACTCCAGAAAGTGCTCCATGACCCCAAAATAGGATCTTACGAAATCAATCGGCGAGCTCCAGAGCCGCCATTCCGGAATCGCGTGTCTGAAGAAGATTCGCCTCGCAAACGGTACGCGCTTGATCTGAAGCTCGTCATAAGCTCCGACAGCCCTTTGCCGAAACAGCACACAAGGCTGCGCGACGAATCGCACGCCATGAGCGCGCGCCACTCTCAGTTGCCAGTCCCAGTCCTGACCGCCGATAAGCTTCTCGTCGAAATAGCCGATTGTTTCGCGTACGCCAGCCCTGACGACGGTCGCGCCGATCTGCGGAAAATACCCGCTCAACATCAATTTCAGGAGCTCTCCTCCCTCGGGCAGTCGCGGTGGCCACGGGCCATAGATCGGCCGTCGTTGCGCATCGGTGTTGATGATCTGACCGACGACTATTTCCAGCTCGGGGGTGCTGGCAAATAGCGCCAGATGCCCGCGGATGTGATTTGAAGTCCATAGGTCGTCGTCATCCAGAAATGCGATATATTCCCCAGTGGCGGCACGCATCGCGATATTGCGGGCCGCAGCGGCCCCTTGCCTGGACGTATGAAAATATAGCGCGTTGAACGCTTCTGCGATCCCGCGCGTCTCCGCTGACGTTCCATTGTCCCCAACGATGATTTCAAAGGAAAGATCATCGTCCTGCAGAGCCCGAATGCTCTGCAGAGCTTCACGTAGCAGGCTGGGTCGGTCGTTCGTCGGGACGACAACGGAGACCAGTTTGATTTCGCTGTCCATCCTACTGCCACTCTTCCCAATCATCGAACGCGCCGCCGAGAAGCGCCTCGAAAATTTTGTCGTTATCCATCCAGGTGACAAATGTCCGCGGAATGGTGCCCGGCGGCCGGGTATTTTCGGCTTGGGCATAGATCAACTCATAACCGGTCTGATGTGCCGCATCATGTGCGAACGACGTCCAGTTCCCGGATTGGCCAAATGGGATTGCAAAGCAATCGACCGAGAGACCCAGCCGCGATTTGATGATCGCTTTCGAGGCACTGAGCTCGTCGATCGCTGTCTGCTCATCGATCCGCCCGAAGTCGGGATGCGAAACCGAATGGCTGCCGATTTCGACACCCATTCGCGAAAGCTCGCCAATCTCCTCCCATCCCAGCATGCGTGATCGATGCCATTCCGATGACGCCTCCACGAGGCCGGTCGCGACGAACAAGGTCCACGGAATTTCGTACTCTCGGAGAATCGGAGCCGCCGTGGTCAGCGTGCTCTGCCATCCGTCATCGAAGGTAATCGAAAGATCGCGAGGCCCGCCCTGTCCGCGTGCAATCTGAGCGGCCGGTACAAATCGATATCCCTGCCGGAGTGCAAATTCGATGTGACGGCGAAATCGACTTGGCGAGCAATCGTTCACGCCAAGGTCGGGCTGGCCTACGGAGTGATAACACAACAGCCGTCCGGACGGCCTCGGGCGCCGAGTCCCAAGCAAAGCAAGTGCCTGACGCTCGCAATACATTCGTATTCTCGCAACGCGTCGACGCAATCTAATCCCAGTTGCCGAGGCAGCTCTCATAGCGTTGATCCGGCGGTTTTCCCGCATTTCACCTCGGCACGGACCAAGCGGGACTTGGATGCTAATACCACGTCGTTCGAGGATATCCTAAACGATCCGGTCGGGATGGTGATCATCGTTCGTTAGTCCTAATGCGTTCCAATTCGTCACGAATTGGCAAGTCTTGGTGAACCATATCGGTTGAATGGCGGCAGGAAAGATCGACTATCGATCGCGGGCGGATGCCTTGCTCCGCGTTATCGAGATGAGGAGCTTTCGCAGCCGTGCTGGGGTAGGCCACCGTATCCGGCTTGTGAGTGATCCGATGGTCAGGATCGGCGCGACAAGCATGCCCCAACCGTTCCGAACGCGGTGGATCAGCGTGTCCGGTTCAACGCGCTGGTAACAGCCGAGAAACCCGCCGATGACGTGCCGCCTAACGAAACCCGCACGTTTGAGGCGGCGGTCAAGATCAAATTTGTTGTTGTGCAAGTGCCAGGCACTTGCGTCATCAGGCGATCGGGTATCGAAGTTTGCAAACAACCAACCGTTCGGCTTGATCGCACGATGCAGTTGGGCCGCGGTTGAATCGAAGTCAGGGACATGAACGAGAACGTCGAAGGCCGTGACGATGTCGAAAACGTTATCGGGCAGCTTTGCCTCGTTGAGGTTGACGATCGTTATTGTATCGTTGTGCCGTTCGAACCGCCAAGCCGCATATTCCAGGAGAGGGCGCGATACATCCGCTATCGTGACATCAAAAGAGCTGCGATGAAAAAACTGTGCATTCAGGCCTATCCCGGAACCAAAATCGAGAAGCTTTCCGGTGAGGTGTTGCGCGTCCAGAAACTTCAAGAGAGCAACCGCCTGAGGGAACGCGTATCCGGTGGTCTGCAGATAGGCATACCAGGCCAGGTCGTACTTCCATGACGTCAGCGTGTCATAGAAGTTTTGAAGGCCTGAAGGGGTCGAGCGATCCGCGGCAGCCCACTCCTCAATGCTTAGCTGCTCCCAGTTGATGCACTTTCCATAAGCAGATTCCACGCTTTCCGAATGAAACTCCGCAAGCTCGGCCAGGATTGAGGATCTGCAATCAGCTCCGAGCTCGATGCAATCGCGCAGCCGTTGCATGTTTCCGTTGAGGAAGGCATCACGCTGATCCGCTGACCACGTGTCTGGATCCGGAAACGGCGCAAGCTCCGGATCGATGTGCAGCCCCTGACGCTTTTGCAGCGGCCTTATCAGCAGGTCCGCAATCCGTGCCAGATATCCACGATCTCGTCGACTGATCATTTGGGGTATGCGTTCGGTTGGGATGCATTTTGTTGGAATGGTGGATATGGCACAGCACGCAGCCAACAGTCTTGATCAATGTGCTCCGTCGCAGGCCGCTTCGCCAGCAAGTTCGTACCCACCAACTTCATTATGCTTAACATCAAAAAGCAACTTCGGTTCGCCGCGTCCCGGAAGCCGCGGATCGCTTCAAACGCAATGAAGGAGCCTGTCGACAATCCTATGATCAAATCTTATCGTAAACGTTTCAACAGGCGGCGGGCGGCTTGGTCCGTGCGGCGGTACGGTCTGCCATTTTCCCGATCTCGGTCCTGATGAGGTCCGGTTCCGCCGTAGACGCGAAGGGGGGGCGATAGCGCTGCGTTCCGAGCGGGAAAGCGTTCGTGAATGTGATGGCTGACGGTTTGATGCTGGCATCATGGTTTCTCCGAAAATTGAGATTTCGAACATACCGGCGAAGCATTGGTTGTGGCAGCCCCGGAACGGAGACGCTCCGTTGCCGACCGATCGTCCGTTGTCAACCAACGGATGCGATGACGGCCAGAGTGGCTCGAGTTCATCGTCCATGCAGACCTCATCTTGGTCGACAGGATTGGACAGACGATCTTATCGAAGCTGGTGCACGATTGTGCCAGCGCCTTGACATTGGTTGACCGAGTAGTCGCTGCATCGGGGGCTTTCCCACTGTGAAGTAGGGACATGCACTGCTTTACCCTAATCGAGCAAGAAACAAGACTAACACCCTTACAAGACTAACATGCTTAAACGAGCGCATTCAATTGCTCGTCTTTCCAACCCCAAGTATTCGCCCGGCACGAGGCGCGTAATGAACTGTCCCGATCAGGAATAATGAGAATAGCGCTCAATTGTGATACCCGAACGCACGAGCCCTAAGCCTCGCTTGCCATATTTCATCGAGTCCGTGGCTTTCAGCTACTCGACGGACCTATTGGAATCGATACGGCCATGTAGGTTTTGGCGCTCTCGCATAGGCCGGGCTAGATCTGCGGCACGGTCGCGCGGTGTCCGGCTGAGGGCAAGCAGGTGCTGCGGGTCGCCCTGATCTAGCCAGTTCCGGTAGGCGCCGCAAACGTGGAGCACTCGGATCGGATTTACTTGGGTCCCTGCGAGATATTGGACGATGGCCGCACGCTCAGCATCGTTCGCGACGCCATCAAAACCCATGGCGGTCCCAGGACAGATCGCGCGCGGCTTTTCACGAATGCGTCCAGTTTCAGCTCCGACCAAACGCCTCCGTTAGCGCGAGAGACGACTACGTTCCTGAGCTTACGTTATTGTCTTGCAGCATCAACCCCGGAACCCCGATACGCCACCTCGAAGGCCGAAGCGCCGACGTGGAAAAATCCGTTCGCGCTACAAATCATCAATCGCTACCAGTCTGCTCGTCCTCGTTGGTCGACCACCTTTGTGAGGAATTCCATGCGCCCGAGCGCCAGCCAGACGTTTTGGCCACCCGCTATTCAAATTAACGCTAACATAGCTGTTGCCAACACCGCTTGGTGCAAGATTGCTGCACGCAGCTCTAAATAATCTATACTGAAGCTCCAGCTTGAGCACGTCCGGGCTGCGCCGGCAATCGCAATCCAGCATTCCAAATGTTTTGCGGCCATGCGCCCATAAGTGTTATCCTCGTATTGTTACAATCGATCCGATGTCCGGTTCGCAGATGCCGCAGTCGGTATAGGCGCATTCTCCGGGTGGATGCGATGGACGGTCCGGGGTACGTCTCGTGTGTCAGCATCGACGACCCAGAAGGTGGCCGTGCCTTGCGGAAAATCACCGACATGCGGGCTTTTTGCGGCTCGAAAGGACTAGAGAGAAGATGTTATCGAAACTGCTTCACGATTTGTTTCCCGCGCTTTGGCATTGGCTGAAATACCAGCAGTATCTTCGCACCAGCGCCGGCGAGCGGGAGATCAGGTACATCGGGAATTTGATCCCACCGGACACGCTGATCATTGATGTGGGCGTTCATCTCGGCTTCTACTCGCGACACTTTGCGCGTTTTGCGCCACAGGTTCTTGGCTTTGAGGCCAATCCCGCCAGTGCGCTGTCCTTGAGGGGCATGCTGCCGGCCAAGGTCAGGATCGAGAACGTTGCGCTGTCCGACGCGGATGAAACGGTTGTCTTGAGAGTGCCGCTCGAGGGGGCCGGAGGAGGAGAGGCGGCGCTGGGGACGCTGGCACCGAGCAACGAACTCGCTGGTGCTGCGTTCCGATCGGTCGAAGTGAGGTCCCGCCGCCTCGACCAAATGAAGCTGCCGAAAGTGGGTCTAATCAAGATCGACGTGGAGGGCCATGAGGAAGCCGTTCTGCGAGGCGCGCAGGGTCTCATAGAACGCGATCGCCCGCGCTTGATGATCGAGATCGAGGAGCGGCACAATCAGGGGGCGATATCACGGGTATTTGAGCGGATGTCTCGGCTGGGATACCAGCCCTTTGTTCTCGCGCGTCATCAACTCTCGCCGATACAGGCGGACCAGGCGATCGAACTCCAGCGCTCGCCGGCAGGATACCTCAACAATTTCTTTTTTCTGCCCCGTGAGGCCGGTGAAAAACCGCCGAGCCCGTGAGGGAAGGGCTGCACATGTCGAACGCAGGGTTGCATCTGAAAACCACGGGTGCCGGCCACAGCACCGCCGGCGCAATCCTGCGGTGAGGGACGACGCTCTCCGCCCGCCCGGGTCACGATTGCTGTCGCTGCCTCTCCATCATGGCGCGGAAATAAGACGCAGCACCGGATGCATAGCAGCCGAATTTGTCGGCGTAGGAAAAGCTATACTCGGGAAGAAAGAGATTCTCCCGGGACAGAGCCTCTCTGATCAGGCATTTAAGATCCCATTGGAATTGCCGGCAAAGCGATGGACATTTGAAAACATACTTGGCGTAGAGAGCACCGGACGCGATCACGTAATTTCGCCAGAGGCGGCGCGCCTCGACTGGAGTCCTTCGCCCGTGATGGTGGAATGCGACGAGCTCCGGCACATACTCCAGTGTGAAGCCGGCCGCATATGCTCGGAAAATGTACTCGGTATCCTCTCCCGCCGAAATCCTACCAACTCCAAAAGTTTCATCGAATGGTCCGAGGCGCTGGTAGGCGGCTCGTATCATGGAGAGATTGCAGCCTAGGAAACAATTCCCCAAGTTCTCGTGGCGGGCGGGGGCATTGCTGAGATGCCATCGTTTACCGATCGTATCCGTCTTGATGGTCAACGGCAAATCCATGGCATTGCCAAGCTCAACGCGACCGCCCCGCAGCGCCATGTCTGGCTTGGTCGCGTACAACGCAAGCAAGTTCGCGAAGAAGTCCTCTCTCAGGCGACAATCATCATCGGTCAGAACCAGGATGTCGCCGCTGGCACGACGAAGTCCCCTGTTCTTTGCAATCGTGATGCCGGGGCGGGGTTCGTATTCGAGCCGCACGGGAACCGACGCACCCGCCGCCCAACTCGTCACCGCGGACGATGTATCATCATCGGATGCGTTGTCTGTGACCACGATTTCGGCATCCCTGAGTGATGCCCGGCCTGCAGACACTTCAATCGACTGAAGGCATCTAATGAGGGAAGCTGCCCGGTTTCTGGTGCTTATGACAACAGATACTTTCATCAAGACCTGGCCGTGGACGCCTGTAACTGTCGTTGAGCGGAAGCGAAGCCGTATGACCCCGATGCGAGCAGTCAAGCTGCGCGCAACCGCCGTGGCCGAAGCAGTGCGGGCGTCGAAACAATCGATCGAGGTTAACGGACCCGCGGCCGAACGCTCCTGCTTGCGCCATCTTGCGGTGGCCAGCGCAGCTCGCGCCCCTTCGGAAACGCTGGGAATGGGGACCCCAGGGGGTAGAATGGTAGTACAATGCCCGCAAAACCTGCGCTGACGTCGGCGTTGGCGGCCACCTGCGATGGACAATGAAGCAGCGCTTCGGACACGGCTGTTCGAACGGATAAATCGATACGGGAGAGCCGCGGGCTCCGTCAGTCTCGGCGATGCCTTCCAGCATTATCCTTAACAGGCCAACTGTCTCATCTCCTGGACCTATGTGATTTGATTTGTCGGGCGGTAAAAATTACTGCTGATAATCGCGACGGTCACTTCGGCGTGAGAAGGAGGGGTAAACTGAAAATCGCCTACCTGGTGCATGATCTTTCTGATCCTGCTGTTCATCGGCGCGCGAGGATGCTGAGGTCCGCGGCGGCGCAGCTCGTGATCATCGGATTCAGGCGAAGCGCAAGACATCTGAAACAAATCGAAGGCTGCGAGGTCGTCGACCTGGGCGAGACCAGAGATGGCGCGCTCGTCGCAAGATTAGGCTCGGTTGCTTCGGCGAGGATGCGACTGAAGCGTCTTGATGGCCTTTTGCAGGGCTGCCAGCTGGTGCTCGCACGAAATCTGGAAATGCTGTACCTCGCCGCGAATGCCCGTCGCCGATATGCGCCAAATGCCGCATTGGTCTTCGAGTGTCTAGACATTCACCGCCTGTTGCTCGGGAATGGCCTGCCAAGTCGGATGCTGCGGTCGCTGGAGACCAGGCTCATGCACGAGGTAGATTTGATCCTGACGAGCTCGCCTCGCTTCATTGTCGAATATTTCGGCCCAAGGGGCTTCAATTGTCCGATCAGGCTGGTGGAGAACAAGGTCTTGCTTACGGATGATGAGACCATCCTTCGCAGAGCTGAGCGGGCGCGGGTTGACGGACCACCTTGGAGGGTGGGCTGGTTCGGCATGATACGATGTCGGCGGAGTTTCGAAATTCTCAGCTCGGTTGCGCGCGAGGCCGGCGGAGCCGTTGAGGTGAGAATTGCCGGCCGCCCATCGCCCAGAGAATTCCCTGATTTTGAAACCTTGGTGGCCCGGTCACCCCATGTCACGTTTACGGGATCGTATCGTTTCGATGAACTGGCCTCGTTGTATGGCGACGTACACTTCAGCTGGGCAGTGGACTTTTTCGAGGAAGGACTGAATTCATCATGGTTACTTCCGAACCGAGTGTACGAGAGCTCATTTTTTGGGACGGTTCCTATCGCCGTCGAGGGCGTCGAGACGGCGTCCTGGCTCGGGCGGAAGAACATCGGAGTCATTCTTGGGGGCGATGCCAAGATGTCGCTACAGAGTTTCCTGGGCGCGTTGACCGGCCGGCGTTATGAGACGTTGTTCAAGTGTCTCGAAGCAGTTCCAACCAGTGAATTGGCGGACACGAGAGAAAGTTGCGAACAGTTGCTCCGGGCGCTGGAAAAGCCCGATAGTCCTACTGTGAGAGCTTGACGATGACGATCGCGCCCGCGGCGGAGGTGTCGTCATCACGTGATGCCGTGATCGTCGTGATTCCATGTCTCAACGAGGAGGAGCATATCGAGAATATTCTCGTCCGGTTCACGGCCGAATCTTCGAGCATTGTGCGCAAGATCGTCGTTGCGGACGGCGGCAGCACCGACCAGACGTTAACAATCGTCGAGTCCTGCGCGCGAACCGACGGACGTATTGCCATCCTACACAACAGAAACCGGATACAGAGCTCCGGCTTGAACAGGGCTGTCGAAGCGTATGGAGATGATGCGCGCTTTGTCGTTCGGGTCGATGCACATTCCGACTATCCCGCCGGCTTCTGCAGGAAACTGCTGGCCGCCCAGGCCGTGACGGGCGCCAATTCAGTCGTTGTCAGTATGATCGCAAAGGGAAATAGCTGCTTTCAGGAGGCCGCGGCCACTGCACAGAACTCTCGCCTCGGCAATGGCGGGTCGGCGCATCGCTTGGTCGGCGAGGGCAGATACGTGGATCATGGGCATCACGCCCTGTTGGAGGTAAAGGCGTTCCGCGCCGTCGGTGGATATGATGAGGCATTTACCCATAACGAGGACGCCGAGCTTGATTTCCGCCTGACCTCGGCCGGGTTCCGCATATATCTTTGCGCGGGGGCCGACATCACGTACTATCCAAGGAGCAGCCCGCTTTCGCTTTTTCGACAATATTGGAATTTCGGATACGGTCGCGCCATGAACGCGCTGAAGCATCGTGCAAGGCCGAAGTTGCGACAATTGATGCCCGTGATGGTCGGTCCGGTCGTCGCGTTCGCGGTGCTCGGTCAGGTCTTTGCGGTTCCTGCCCTGTTCTGGGCCGCCGTTTGCTTAACCTACGGAATTGTCCTGGCGGCGCGCAACAGGAGCATTTGCGCGTGCGGTGCAGGGATTGCTGCGATGCTTATGCATCTCGGATTTTCGCTTGGCTTCATCTACCGGGTTCTACAGTTCATGTTGGGTAGTCACTCGCGGACAAGTCGCTGCGCGTGAGCGACCGCTTTGTCGGATGGGAATGGTTCAATGTCGAAGTCTGCAACAGATGTCTTGGGCGCGGATATTGACGTCACCGTCATTGTTGCAAACTATAATGGCGAGAAATATCTCGCCGACGCGCTTCGTTCGCTGACCAACCAGAGCCTGCGAGACATTGAAATTCTCGTCTCTGACGATGCTTCCACTGATTCAAGCGTCCAAATCGTCAGGAGTCTGATGGCGGATGATGCCAGAATTCGCATCATCGAATCCAAGGTGAACGCCGGGCCGGCGGCCGCAAGGAACCGCGCTATCGAGATCGCGCGAGGCCGGTGGATCGCGATCATGGATAGTGACGACCTCATGCATCCGGATCGCCTTCAGTCTCTTGTCGAAGTTGGCGCGGAGAGTGGTGCTGATATCGTCGCCGACGACCTTCTTCTGTTCGACACCGATCGGCGAGCGCCCCCGCGCACATTGTTCTCGGGGCGTTGGGCGAGCAATGAGCGCTGGATTGGTGCCGAAGACTATCTGAAGCTGAACAACCCGTATGGCAGGGGGCCGGCGCTCGGCTACCTCAAGCCGATCGTTCGCGCGTCGTTCATCTCCAAATGCGGCGTCCGTTACGACGGGAGATTGAGAATTGCGGAGGATTTCAATTTCGTGTTCCGCCTTCTGATGGAGGGAGCCAAATTCCGCACCATCGCCAAGATCGGCTATTTTTATCGTCGACACAGCGGATCACTCTCTCACCGGCTCGAGCCTTCGGCCCTGGCTGCAATTCTCGATGTCGAGCAGGGCTGGGCGGAGCAGTATCCTGCGATCGGGGCAGGCCTGTTCCGTTCGCGGGCGAGATCAATAGCCCGGGCCCTTGCTTTCGAGAAGCTCGTGCGGGCGATCAAAGCGAGGCAAATTGCAGCCTGTGCTTCTATTGCCGCCAGCAATCCTGCGGTCCTGTTGTTGTTGCGGTTGCCGTTCAGGGAGTTCGTCGCGCGCCTGCTCCCACGTCCGAAGCCGGCGAAGAATGAACGACGTCAGATCTGCATCTTCACACGGCAGCGGATCGTCGGTCGAACCAGCGGAAGCTCGCGCTATCTGCTGGACATCGCCGATTACCTAGTGACGAGGGGGTTCGACGTTCATCTGTTGGTCCCGTCTCCGGTGACTCTGGGAAGATGGCCGGTCCTGAAGCTCTCCAAGGACATGCTGTCGTTCAAGACGATCAGATTTCGCGGGACGGTTCGCATCGGAAGCTACATCATTGGCCTTGATCCGCGCATTGCAATAAGGGGTCTGTTGGGCGCTCTCGATCTCATTCTTTATCGAGCGGGTATCATCTCGCGGCAATTCTTTCGTCCTGCACCATATGCCGTGGCGCAGAAACTGACGCGCGAGGATCAGATCTTCATCGCGAAACAAGCCCCTGCAATCGCCGAAATTCAGATCGCTGATTATTGCTTTTTGACGGAAGCATATCCCTATGCGCTGAGGCCGGATGCCCGGCGCGTCGTCGTGATGCACGATCTGTTTTCAAGTCGTGCAGCCCAGTTCACCAGACTGTATGCCTCGGATTCGGTCGTTTCTCTCCCATTGGAGGACGAGGTCCGCATGCTTGCGCGAGCCGAGACGATCGTCGCAATCCAGTGGGATGAAGCTGCGGTGCTGCAGCGCAAGTTGCCGCGTCACGAGATCCTCGTTGCTCCTCTCGCAGCGGTGCCGGTCGGCGAACCACAGACTGGACACTCGGAGATCGTGCTGTTCGTCGGAAGTTCCGCTGCTCCGAACGTCGACGGTATCCGATGGTTCATCGAAGCCTGTTGGCCTCTGGTTCGTGAGCGACGGCCAAGTGCAGTGCTCAACATCGCGGGAACCGTCTGCAATGCTCTGGGCGTGGCACCCCCCCGAACGAAACTGCTGAACGTGGTCGAGGAGCTTGACGCTCTTTACCGCGACGCTGCCGTAGTGATCTCACCGCTACGGGCAGGGTCGGGACTCAAGATCAAGCTGATTGAAGGCTTGTCGAAGGGCAAGGCGATGGCCGTAACGACAACGACCATGCAGGGCGTCACGGACATCCTGAGCGGATGCACTCTGGTCGACGACAGCGACTTCGGTTTTGCCTCGAATGTCGCCGACTTGCTGGGCGATGCCGGTCGGCGTGCCGAGTTGGGAGCCAGGGGAATCGCCGCAATCTCGAGACATTTCTCCCCCGAGCGTAGCTATGGCGCAATGGTGTCGGCCCTGGATGCAAAGGGCGTTGGGCCCAGTCGCAAAGTCAACTCGCAGTAGTGCGATGAACAAGAACAGTCAGTCCTTCATGTCTCAATGGAACGGTCGATGCGTCGCCCACTGGATCGGCGTTGGTTGTCGAGTTTCGTGCCCGCGGATGCTCATGTCTCTGGCGCTTCTCACGCTACTGATTGCGGGAGCGTGGAGCGGTTGCAAGGCAACCGTCGGTGCGGAGGTGCTTTCCAGCGCGGAGCCGGGCCACGTTTTTATGATCAGGAAGGGGGAGGGGGCTGTCGTCGTCAAACATTTCAATACGGCGGCAGCACAAAAGATTCGCCTGAGCGGATTCGGTGGACTGAGCCGAGGTCAGCTGCAGGCCACGCTCAGGCATATCGATGGCGATATCGTTCTCGATCTTGGCAGTGGTCAAACGCTGCGCATTGCGGGCGTCGGTGAGGAGGTGATCTCCTCAATCCAGATTGAACTGGACCGGTCGGGGCTTGCTCAGACATTCGTCGACGATTTCGATGAGCTCAGCCTGGATCTTGATGGCGACCATGTCGGCGGGCGGCGCGGCACCTGGCGCACAAATTTCGGATATGGCGGGCCGCTGTCGGTGCACAGCAGGACGCTGGTTAACAACGTCGAGCTCGAAGTATATGTTGATCGGCTGTTCGCCGGTACCGGCAACTCCAGCCTGAACCTTGATCCGTTTCGGATCGTGAATGGCAAGCTCGAGATCGTCGCAGACAAGCTGCCCGAGGAGGTTCGTCCGTTTGTCTGGATGCGGAGCTATTCATCCGGACTACTCACCACCAAGGCCTCGTTCTCCCAAACCTACGGTCTGTTCGAGATCCGGGCAAGGATGCCGGCGGGCAAGGGGTTGTGGCCGGCATTCTGGCTGTTGCCGGTGAATGGTGATTGGCCTCCGGAAATAGATGTCCTGGAAATTCTCGGGGACAAGCCGGACAAGCTTTACTGTTCCTGGCACAGCAATGTCGGAGGTCAGCATTCCGCAGACACCCAGACAATCGACGTGCCGGATACCTCGGCCGGCTTTCATACCTTTTCGCTGGAATGGACCAAGGACGTCGTCAACTGGTATTTCGACGAGATACAGGTCGCGAGCCATCCAACCCCGCAGGATTTCCATCAGCCGATGTATATGCTGGTAAATCTTGCCGTGGGTGGTCATTGGCCAGGCGATCCCGATTCATCGACCAGGTTTCCCGCAACCTATTCCATCGATTGGATCCGAGCATACACGCGGCAGAATTTGCAATAGCTTGGCGAGCCAGGCTGATTACGTAGGCAGATAGGGGCAATGTCAGACCAACCGGCTCTCGTAGACGTCATCATAGCGGTATGGAATGGGTCGGCCACGATCGAGACGGCTGTTCGCTCCGCCTTGTCTGAACCGGAGGTCAATCGCGTCATCGTCATCGACGACCAGTCCACGGATGATACGCCGCGCATCATGCGTTCGCTTGCCAATGAAGTCGGCGATCGGATCCGTTTTGAACAAATGAAGAGGAATTCGGGTCCGGCAGCAGCCCGAAATCGTGGATTGGCATTGTCGAAAGCGGAATGGGCATCTATCCTGGACGCCGACGACTATTTTCGGCCCGGCCGAATTCGCATTCTCCTGGATGCTTCCGATGGCGCGGATTTCGTCGCCGACGATCATGTTCAACTCATTCAGGAGAGGGCCGCCCAGCCGAGTGCCGCGCGCAATTTTCTTCTTGGTATAGAGAGTCCCGTAACGCTGGACCTCGAAACTTTTGTGGCGGGCAACATCAGTCAGAAGGGGCGCCTTAGGAAGGAGTTCGGCTTTCTCAAACCGATCATGCGCCGGTCATTTATGGAGCGGCACCAACTGCGCTACGAGGAGGCGCTGCGCCTCGGTGAGGATTTCGCGCTATACGCAAGAGCGATCGCGGCCGGAGCGATCTTCAGGGTGCTTCCTTCCAAGACCTATATTTCGGTCATCCGGCCGGGTTCGATCAGCGGAAATCATACGAAGAGGGATCTCGAAAACTTTCGCGAGAGCAATCGCAAGCTGCAGCAAATACCATCGCTGACGGATCGCGAGAGAGAGCTCATCCGGCAACATTACGAGGCGATCGACGCGAAGGTTCAATGGCTCAACGTCATTGAAGCCGTCAAGGCGAGGAACGTCCGCGCGCTTCTATCGCCGTTTTTTGTTCGCTGGACGACTTCTGTTTATCTGACCGGCTGCCTAGCGGAGCAGCTGTTCGTCCGTAGCAAGAAGCTGGTGGGACTATCATAGCAGAATCATCTTGGCGGTTGAAAAAAGAGAGATAAAGAAATGGCGTTTCGTGCATTTCGCCTGGATTGGAAGGTGAAGGCCGCCTGTTTCAGGCTTCTCGACCACGTACCGCTTGGATCGGAGCTCTACTACCTGCTTCAGAGCAAGGTCACGAAGACCGTGCCCAGGGTGCGCAACATGCCGCGCGATGGAGGTGGGCACGAAGTTTCTTGTGCAAGTTATTTTTTAAAATACGGGCACAGCCTTGATACAGCGACGGTCTTCGAATTCGGCGCCGGCTGGGATTTGTTTTCGAATCTGAACCTGTATTGCCTCGGCGCCAGGGCACAAACGACGATTGATATTCGTCGCCTGGCACGTAGCGACGCGATCAATGCCGCGATCGAGTATCTCGGCAAGAACCCTCCGAAAGGGGCGGTCCGGAGGACGGAGGGCGAGGTACGTCAGGACCGGCTGGAACAGGACCTGCAGGACCTTTTCGGGATCACCTATCTTGCGCCAGCGAATGCGCGCTCGCTGCAGGTTGCGGACAACACTTTCGATCTCGTCACCACCACCAGCGTTCTCGAGCATGTGCCGGCCAAGACCATTCCCGCGATCCTGAAGGAGTGCTTTCGGGTCATGAAACCGGGCGGCATAATGGTTCACATGATTGATTACTCCGATCACTATGCCCATTCGGACGGCAGCATAAGCAATTACAATTATCTGCAATTTACCTCCAGTCAGTGGAAGATGTATAATCCGGATATTCATTATCAGAACAGGATGCGCTCGAATTTCTATCTCGACGTTTTCAAGGAGGCCGGATTTTCCGTGCTGTTCAAGCGGGAATGGTCGGGTGAATCCAGTGAACTGGCCGCCGTTCCACTCGCATCCGACTTTCGTGGTCTCAAGGCCTCCGAATTGCTGGTCCTCGGCATGGAGATTGTGCTGACAAAGCCGGGGAAGACCGGGGTACTATCCGCGCCGGACGACATGGATAGCGTCCGCAGAACATAATGTGGAGCCGTCGAGCCGCACGGCCTTGAGGTAACGGAGAGGCAGCTCAGAACGGCGCCTGGCGCGATCGCGATTCGGCCTCGGGAGGCCGGCTCAAGCGTGCTGCTGCGCGGCGGCCAGATGTAGCGCCGTGCGGCTGGAACTTCGCAAGGACGCCTGCCGCGACGAAGCTGAGGCACCATAGTAGTAAGCGGCGAGAAAAATCATCGGGACCAGGTAGAACTGAACGTAAAGCTCGGCCTCTCCAAACGTTCGGAAAAAGACAAGGGTCACAAACCCCGAAAAGAAGCAACTTTCGGGCTTCGGATCATTCAACACCCATCGAAAGACGTTGAACAACACGGTAAGTGTCGTCAACGCGGCAATGACCACGCCTGGAATGCCCAGTTCGGCTCCAATTTCCAGCCAAAGATTATGGAAATGAAATCCCGTCCGACTATAGATGAAGAAAAGGGCCCAGAATCGTTCGGCGGCCCTGTTTCCTTCCACCCAAAAGGCCTGAAGGCCGATGCCACCGACCGGGTGATCGGCAATGATCCCGAGCGCATGTGACCATAGAACGGTGCGGCCGGTAAGGGTCGCATCCTTGCCGATCGACACAAGGCCCGCATCAAAGAGATCGTCTTGTGTCAGGAATGCGACCGCGAGCACGAAAACGAAAATAGCTGTGCCGAGTAGGATCAACTGTATGCGGGTGGCTGATCGAAGAGGGCGTAAGAGGAAGGGTACAAACGAGCATATGAGCGCGAATCCCGCGCTGAGCAAGGCGCCCTGAGACCCGGCTGCAAACAGCATGGGCGGCGTTCCGAGCAAGGCCGCCAGCGCAACCATGCGGGAAACCTTGAGCTGCTGCTTATCAAGCATCACCCAACAGCTGGAGAGAAGGAGAAGCGCGATGGCCAGAGCGAGGCTGTTCTTTGAGCCGAATATCCCGCCAGGCAAGTAAATGCTGGCCAGGACTGATGTCAGAAAGGCATACATCAAGGCAGCAATGTAGGAATAGGCCGGCAGACCTTGGGCGAACATGATGGCGACCAGCGTCGTCAGCCCGATCTGCGCGGCGGAGCGTGCCGAGTGCATTGGCACGGCCGACCATATGGCGGAGAGCGCGCCTAGTGCAACGATTCCCCAAGGCACAAAGTTCCACACAAGGGCCTTGTAAAAGCGGATGGGAAACAGTGCACCATAGAGCAGAACGATGCCCAGGAATATGATGACCGGTTTTGTCGGGACTGTTTGCACGAACGCGATTGAGACAGCGCTGCCGAGCCATGCCCACCAGGTGACATAAAAGCGCCAGGTGAATTGAGGGGCCGGACCGGCACTGATTGGAGCGATCATGTCACTTACAGCGAGCTCTGATGAATATCCGTCGTGGCGGTCAGCCGGTTTTGCGTCGAACTGATCTATAGCATGCAACCGAGTTCGAAGCCATTTCGTTTCGCTTTCAGCGCGAGGAGCGTGCCGATCTGCCATCCGGCCATGGTTGGCATCGACGCTACAAGAGCGCACCATCTGCGCCAACGAACATGATGCCAGCAGACTTGAACCGCCGCCGGATCGGCGGATCATGCGTAACGATTCATGGTTATCCTGGCAACGGGCGTCACGCCCGGTTTGTTGGAATGATGCGGGTCCAGAGTAACGACGAAAGCGCCTCAAGCAACATGGTTAAGAGCGAGCTCTCCGATCGGATCGGCGGAGGAACTGGCACAAGAAATGATCAGCGATTGTGCGGAGCCTCGGCTCTTGAGGACAGCCAGCCACCCCGCGCTGTCTTGCGGGGTCTCCTCACCTGGACGGTAAAGGCCGAGGCCTCTCGACCACCACTTGCCTGATGCGGTTGGCTGCGCAGACCACTGAGAGCCGGCTGTCGGATGCGCCGGCCGCTGGCAGCCGATCGAGAGACTGCGGCAGCAGGCACAATATCGGCGCCGCAGTGAAGCACCCACCATTGACGGGAATGCTGCATGCGCGGCGGCATCCGTGGAAGCTTCTGATCGCATGTCCCGCGCGAGGCCAGGTGTCACGGTGAGCCGCGAGATCAATGCTTTCGATTCAAAGTTAAGGTCGCCTGTACCCCGCTGTAGCACGATACCGGGCGGGCACTGTAATTGACCGGATTGCGCGATCCCACGACGCTTTCTGACGCTGCCATGCCGACGCAGGATCGAGGCATGCGCGATTGGCGGATGCCTGTCAGCGATTGGGTAAGGTCGGCGGTCTACGATCGTGGCAGCCAAAATCACGTCGATCTTTCCGAAAATCTGATTTCAGCATTGGCGCCGCGTGGCCAGGCGGCTTCCCTGAGATGATGAGATGAACGATATCCGCCAAGCCGAGAATAACGCGAGCGCCTCTTTGCGTGGCATCGGCTCGCGGCTCCAGCGGTTGCGCAAAAATGTCCGCAGCTTCATGTCGATACCGGTCGACAATCCGGAGCTCTTGAAGGCGCAATATCGCGCGTTCTCGCGGCAGCTGCCGATGATGTATTTCATCCTGATGACGTCGACATGGGCGGTCGCCGCGACCCACATGGCCTATGCGCCGTATTGGCTGACGATCGGCATGCCCGTGGCCATGACGGTGTTCAGCAGCTATCGTGTGGTGCACTGGTGGCGATCCCGCCGCATCGCGCCGACGCCCGAGATTGCGACGCAGGCGCTGAACCGGACGAACCGGATGGCCAGCGGTATTGCGATCACCTTCGTCACCTGGTCGCTGCTGCTCTTCCCCTATGGCGACGCCTACGCAAAGTCGCATCTCGCCTTCTACATGGCGATCACCGTGATCAGCTGCATCTTCTGCCTGACGCATCTGCGCCCGGCGGCGATCAAGGTGACCGCGATCGTCGACAGCGCCTTCATCGTCTTCTTTGCCATGACCGGGCAGCCGACCCTGCTCGCGACGGCCGTCAATATCGGACTGGTATCGATCGGCATGCTGGTCATCCTGATGATCAATTATCGGGATTTCACCCGCATGGTCGACGCGCAGCTGCGGACGGAAGCGCTCGGCAACGAGAATCTGCGGCTTGCCAATCTCGACAGCCTGACCGACCTGCCGAACCGGCGCGCCTTCTTCGCCCATCTGGACCTCTCCTTCGAAGCGGCCGCCACGAGCGGTGGCCGCCTGGCCGTGGGGATCATGGACCTCGACGGCTTCAAGCCGGTGAACGACCTCTACGGCCATGCCGCCGGCGACCGCCTCCTGGTCGAGGTCGGCCAGCGGCTGGCGGCGCTCTGCACCCCGAAGAACATTCATCTGTCGCGGCTCGGCGGCGACGAGTTCGCGCTCGTCGTGTCCGACGCGCCCGACGATACCGATCTCGCTGCCGATGGCGAGGAGCTGTGCGCGGCGCTGCGCGCGCCGTTCTACCTGCCGGAAGCGATGGTCCAGATCTCCGGGTCGGTCGGCTTTGCGGTCTATCCGGGGATGGCTTCGTCGTCCGAGGAACTGTTCGACCGCGCCGATTATGCGCTCTATCACGGCAAGCGCAGCAAGCGCGGCAATGCCGTCCTGTTCTCGGCCGATCACAACGCCGAAATCCATCGCGACGCCCGGATCGAGCAGGCGCTCAAGATCGCGGACTTCGCGACCGAGCTGGACGTGGTCTTTCAGCCGATCGTCGATATCCGGAACGAGCACGCGGTCGGCTTCGAGGCCCTCGCGCGCTGGACCAGCCCGGTGCTCGGTCCGGTGTCGCCGGCGCTGTTCATCCCCGTTGCCGAGCGCGCCGGGATCATCAGCCGCCTGACGCGGCCGCTGCTGGAAAGGGCGCTCAAGGCGGCGCAGCAGTGGCCGGCGCACATGCGCCTGTCATTCAACCTCTCGGCCTATGATCTCACCTCGCCCGAGGGCGCACTGGGCGTGGTCTCGACGATCGAGAGGAGCGGCTTCGATCCGCTCCGGCTCGACCTGGAGATCACCGAGACGGCGTTCATGCACGATTTCGGACAGGTGCAGAAGTCGATCGAACTCCTGCGCAATCTCGGCTGCGGGATTTCGCTGGACGATTTCGGCACCGGCTATTCGAGCCTCTCGCGGCTGCATGCGCTGCCGCTCACCAAGATCAAGGTCGATCGCGGGTTCGTGACCAATCTGCACGAACGCCCGGCGAGCTACAAGATCGTCAAGTCGCTGCTCGCGCTGTCGGGCGACATGAAGGTCGATTGCATCGTCGAAGGGGTCGAGACCAAGGAGGAGATGGCGACGCTGCGCAAGCTCGGTGGGGAGCTGGTGCAGGGCTTCTACTATTCGCGGCCGATCTCGGATTCGGAAATTCCGGCTTTTCTCGCACAGAGCACGGCGATCGCGAAGGCCGGATGAGGCGGGTGGCCCTCACGCATCATGCCTGGGCCGTGCGAGCCGGCATGACGCCCAGGTTGTCTGGGTCGGCCGTGACGCTCGACAAATTGTCAGGCTAGGATAGGTTGCCGCCAGCTGATTTGGGCACCTTGCCCGCAATTGGTATTGAGCGAGATGGGACCAAGAAGCCAGGATCAATCGAGGCCGGCGCGCAAGGCGATGACGGTCGCCGAAATGGAACGCGCATTGGCCGATGCCGTCAGGGCCAGTCATCCCGAATGCGAAGGGTTCCTCGCGGTTTTCGTCGAGCGCGTCGTGCCGCCGTGGCCCGATGCCGCCAACTGGGCGGTGAAAGGCATCAAGTTTGGCAAGGCGGATCGCGACCGGTGCGGCAGCGTCCTGTCCGATCTCGTGGCCGCGCGGCAACAGGAAGTTGACCTGTCCGGCTGACCGGCGCGAGTAACACTAACCCGCATCAGGTAGCGGGTTACGCCGGCAGCGGGCTTGACGCTCCTGAATTTCAATGCTGCAATGCACTGAGTGCAGCGCAGCGTCGGAGTTTCGATGAGAGAAGTCATCGAGCAGGCTTTCAGGAGCTATGAGTTGACCGACGCCATGGACGCCGCGCAGGTGGCGCTCTCGCGCGAGAGGGTGACCCGCTACATCGACAGCCTCATATCGGCCGGCCAACGCGATCCCCTTCGACTGATGGAATACGCGCGCGCTTACCTGAAAGAGATCCACGAGGGACCGGATCCGCGCTTCACCGGCTGGTAAGCGCTTCAGCTCGCCGTCGCCGGAGCCATGATGTTCGGAATGTCGTCGAGCGACGGTACGATGGATGGTGCTCCGTCGTGATCGGTCGCGGCCAGCCGCTCGATCAGCTGTTGCAGGCGCGGTGGGAGACTGGTCGGCATGTCGCGCTTGAGCCGAGTGCGCAGGCGCTCGCCGATCTCGTCGCAGATCGCGCGCGCATGATCGTCACCGATCGTGATGGTCACTCTTGCTGACATGAGACTTGCCGGATTGTCGCGGGCTATTGGACCCGGCGTCCGGTTCACATGCGGTAAATGCGCCTCGCAGCATCGGTAAGATGCTGAAGATGGAGTAAAGAGCGGAGTCTCCCGAAGCCTCGTCCGGCGCGCACTCCGCTCCGCAAATACGCGGGGCAGGAGTCTTTGATGGCGTCCCGGGCGATGGCGCGGTCGCGGTGACTTACACGTCGCGCTTCGGCAAATATTGCCCGGCGACGCATTTGTAGCGCTCCAGCCTCCAGTCGTGATACGGCCCGTGTGCGAGCCAGTCCGCAATGCCGATCTGCCCATTGATTGCGCAGGATGCCATCGTAATACCGGACTGCTCACTGTTGGTGACGACCTTCTCCATGCAGAGCTGGCCGTTGCAGAGGATAGCGACGAGAGTAACAAGCATGGCTGCCTTCATTGCTCGGGAGAATACCCGGATGGTTTTGCTCTTGCAGGGTTTGTGCCAGCTTGAGACGTTATTGGTTCCGTAATTTACCGGCCGGTTGATTAGGGTTCAGTGATGCTCGACGGCTACAGCGGCGCGACGCGACTCTATGTCATCATCGGCGATCCGATCGCGCAGGTAAAAGCGCCCGCCGGGCTGACGCGCGAGTTAGCCCGCCGCGGCCGGGATTGGATCGTGGTCCCGTTGCAACTCACACCCGCCGATGTTGGCGCGGGATTCTCCGTGCTGTCGTGCGGGCGCAATGTCGACGGGCTGATCGCAACGGTGCCGCACAAGTTCGCGCTTGCGTCGCACTGCGCGACGCTGTCGGCGCGGGCCCGGTTTCTCGGTGCCGTCAATGTCGCGCGTCGCAACGCGGATGGGAGCTGGCATGGCGACATGCTCGATGGCGAGGGCTTTACCGATGCGGCGGCGCGCACTGGATGCCGCATGCAAGGCGCCCGCGCGCTCCTGATCGGCGCGGGCGGCGCCGGCAGCGCGATCGCCTTGTCTCTGCTCGATCGTGGTGTGGCAAAACTTGCCATTCACGACATCGATGCCGACAGGCGCGCGGCGCTGCTCGCAAGGCTCGCGGACAGGTTTGGCGACCGGGTAAAGCAGGCCGCCGCTGATGCGTCGGATCTCGATCTGCTGGTGAACGCCACGCCGGTCGGCATGAAAGCGGACGATCCGCTGCCGCTCGATATTGCCGGTCTCACTGAGACGACCTTTGTCGGCGATGTCGTCACCGTGCCGGAGATCACGCCGCTACTAGCGGCCGCGCGGGACAGGGGGTGCCGCATTCAGACCGGCATCGGCATGTTCGAGAGCAATATCGGCCTGATGGCGGATTTTTTCGAAGGCGGTTCGTCGCAATAGCCTCAATCTTTTGCTGGTGTCGCCCGTGCGCTTTCCGTAAATGGCAGGGCATGAATCCAATCATCAGCCAGTGGCTTGACGACCTTCTGAACGCGATGGCGTTCCTGACGCGCCTGCCGGTGCCGAGCCGCGCAGGAACGACCTCACCCGATCTCGCACGCGCTTATCGCGCTTTTCCGCTGATCGGCGCGCTGATCGGTGCGTTGATCGCCTGCGCCGATCTCCTGCTGTTGCGGGCAGGGCTCTCGCCGATGCCGGCTGCTGCGCTCGCGCTTGGCGCCGGCCTGCTGCTCACCGGGGCGATTCACGAAGACGGGCTTGCCGATGTCGCGGACGGCTTTGGCGGCGGTCGGGACAAGGCTGGCAAGCTCGAGATCATGCGCGACAGCCGGCTCGGCACGTTTGGCGCGCTGGCGCTGCTGGTCACCTTCGCCGCGAAGGTTGGAGCACTGGCCGCGCTGCCGCGTGACAACATCTTGCTCGACATGATCGTCATTCACGCGCTGTCGCGCGCGCCGCTCGCGGTGATCGCGGCGCGCATGGCTTACGCCCGCGATGACGGGCTTGCGGTCGCAACCGGACGACCCGACGCAAGGACGGCTTTTGCGTCCTGCTTTGTGGCGGTCGTCATCGCTCTGATCTGCCTGCCGTTCGGCGCGGCCATCAGGGCCATGCTGGTCGTGGCGGCCGCCGCGTTCTGCCTTGCCATTTTCGCGCAGCGGCAGATCGGCGGCCAGACTGGCGACGTCCTCGGCGCCGCGGAGCAGGTCGGCGAGGTCGCGCTATTGGCGCTGCTCTCCGCGCAGGCCTGAACGTGGCGCTGGAAACGCATCTCTGGCTCGTCCGCCACGCGCCTGTTTCGGGGCCACCCGGCCTGCTTCACGATCTCCAGGCAGCGGCTGATGTCAGCGATATCGCGGCCCTGTCGCGGCTTCGCGCAAACCTCCCGGCCAACCGTTCCGCGATCACATCATCGGTGCGGCGCACGCAGGAGACCGCGCACGCGCTCGGCCTCGAGCCGCGCGTCGAGCCGGCTTTCAACGAACAGGACTTTGGCGAGTGGACCGGTCGCACCCATGACGAGCTCCGGCGCGCGTTCGGCGCCGGCTATGACGATTTCTGGCGCGCGCCTGCAACCAGCCGGCCGCCCGGCGGCGAGACCTTTGTCGAGCAGATCGCGCGCGTGCGCGGTGCGATCGATGCGCTGCCGGCGGGTGACGTCGTCATGGTCGCGCATGCGGGCACCGTCAGAGCAGCGCTAGCGGTCGCACTCGGGATTTCCGCCGAGACAGCGCTGGCCTTCGTGATCGACCCCTGGTCGTTGACCCGGCTCGATCGCCTGGACGGCGGCTGGCGGATCGTTGCGGTCAACCGCCTGTGAGACTGAGGCTATTTCACCCGCATCGGCAATCCGGCCACGATGAACTCCACCTCGTCGGCGACACCGGCGATCACCTGGTTCATCACGCCCGCCGCGTCTCGAAAGCGGCGCGCCAGCGCATTGTCCGGCACGATGCCGAGCCCGACCTCGTTGGTCACGAGCACGACCGGGCTTGTTTGGCCGGCGAGCGTCTCCGCGAGCCGCGATGTCTCCCGCGCGACGTCGCGCTCGGCGTGGATGAGGTTGGACAGCCACAGCGTCAGGCAGTCTACCAGCCGGGCGCCGCCGCCATCGGTCTCGTTGAGCGCCTGCGTTAGCTCCAGCGGAACGTCGTGCGCGATCCACTCCACACCGCGCCGCGCGCGATGCCGCGCGATGCGCTCGCTCATCTCGGCATCGAGGGCCTCGGCGGTCGCAAGATAAATGGGCTGGCCGGCAAAGCCAAGCGCGCGGGCTTCCGCGCGCACGCTCTTGCCCGACCGGGCACCTCCGGTGATCAGGATGATCGGCATGATGCTCTGTCCTCAGACCTGCAATAAGCATCTATCGCGTGCCCTGACAAAGCGAAATCGCCTCTTGCGCCGAAGGCCCATTCTTGCGCATCAGGGAAGCGGCAGAGAGGAGACGGCAGGTGGGTCTTGCGGGCGCGCTCGCGGTGGCGATGGCGGTGGATGCCATGATCGGCTGGCCGGACTTTCTGTTTGCGCGGATCGGCCATCCCGTCACCTGGCTCGGCCGTCTCATCGCCGCGCTCGACGAGGGCTTCAATCGCGAGACCGATCCGCCGCTGCGGCGGCGCGCTATCGGCGTTGCGGCGGCAGCGGCGGTGATCGCGCTCGCGGCCGGCGTGGGCTGGGCGCTGCAGTCGGCGCTCGGTGCCGGCTGGGAGCGCATCGTGCTCGTCGGCATCATTGCCTGGCCGTTCGTGGCGCTGCGTTCGCTTTACGATCACGTCGCCGCCGTCGCGCGGCCGCTGAAAGCAGGGGACCTCGACGCGGCACGGTTGGCGGTTGCCAAAATTGTCGGGCGTGATCCGGTGCTGCTCGACGAAGCCGGTGTGGCGCGTGCGGCGATCGAGAGCCTGGCGGAGAACACGTCGGACGGCGTCGTGGCGCCGGTGCTTTGGGGCGCGCTGTTCGGTCTGCCCGGTGTCATCGGCTACAAGGCCGTCAACACCCTCGATTCCATGATCGGCCATCGCACCGCACGGCACGCGCAGTTCGGCTGGGCCGCGGCGCGGATCGACGACATCGCCAATTTTGTTCCGGCGCGCGTCACGGGCCTGTTGTTCGCGCTCGTTGCGCCACGGCCGTCGGAGGCCATGTCCTGCATGATGCGGGACGCGCGGCAGCATCGCTCCATCAATGCGGGCTGGCCGGAAGCGGCGATGGCCGGCGGGCTGGGTGCGCGGCTGTCAGGGCCCCGGGTCTATCACGGGCATGTCGCCGAGGAGCCATGGCTGAACGGCGAGGCGCGCGATCCCGGTGCGGCCGATATCGCGCTTGGCCTAAAACTCTACGTCCGCGCGATGATCGTGCTCGCCGGCCTGCTTGTCATTGTCGCGCTGGCCTGATTAACAGACGCCATGTTGGATCACGGCGGAAATCTGGATGCTGCGGCGCGGCGCTTCGGCGGCCGCCTGGAGGACTGGATCGATCTCTCCACCGGCATCAACCGCCGCCCTTATCCCGTGCCCGACTTGGCGCTGCGGCACTGGACCGCGCTGCCTTCGCGCGCGGAGATCGAGGCCCTTCACGAGGCGGCGCAGCAAGCGTATGGCGCCCGCACGCCGGTCGTGGCGCTCGCCGGTGCGCAGGCCGCCATTCAGCTGCTGCCGCACTGGCTGTCGGGCAGCGAGGCCCGGATTCTCGGGCCTACCTATAATGAATACGCGGAAGTGTTGCGGGCAGCGGGCTGGAATGTCCGGGAGGTGACAAATCTCGAAGTGCTCGCCGGCGCCGATCTCGCCATCATCGTCAATCCGAACAATCCCGACGGGCGCGTTCACGATCCCTCGGCCTTGCTCGCGTTGCTGCCACGGGTCGGTCGTCTCGTCGTCGACGAAAGCTTTGCGGATGCGGTGCCCGGCCTGTCGCTCGCGCCGGCGGCAGGTCGCTCCGGACTCTTGATCCTGCGCTCCCTGGGAAAATTCTATGGACTCGCCGGTGTGCGGCTTGGCTTCGTGCTCGGCGCCGACGCAGACGTCGCAGCGCTTGCACAACTGGCGGGTCCGTGGCCGGTCTCAGGTCCGGCCATTGCGATCGGCCGGCACGCGCTCGGGGATCGCGAATGGGCAGAGGCGACATTAGCGCGTCTTGCGGAGGAGGCGCCGCGGCTCGATCTCATGGTGCAGAGGGCCGGCTGGCATTTTGTGGGCGGAACCCCGCTGTTTCGGCTCTATGACGTCGGCAATGCCGCTGCCGCACAGGACAAGCTGGCGCGCGCAAGAATCTGGTCGCGCATTTTCGGGGAGCGGCGGGGCTGGTTGCGCCTCGGTCTGCCCGGCGATGACGTGGAATGGGCGCGGCTGGCCGCGGCGTTGTCGCGCTGAAGTTCGCGCCTCAGCGCGCGAGTGCAAGCAACCCGTCGAGGTCGAGATGCGCCTCGATATGGTCGGCCAACGCGTCGAGCGCATCCGCAACGCGCGCGCCGTAGCGCTGGTCGGAGGCCGCAATCCCGACCCGACCGAGATAGGCGCGGCGAAATCCGTCCGAGGCAAACAGGCCATGTAGGTAGGTGCCTTGCACGCGGCCATCGCTCGAGACGGCGCCTTCCGGCACGCCATCGACGAACGCGAACGGCTGCGCGCGATCGGGCCCGTCGGTCTCGCCAATGTGGATCTCATAGCCCTGCATCGGCTCGTGCGTAGCGGCGTGGACCGCATCGACGCGCGTGAGGCTCTTGTGCGGCGTCATCACGGTCGTGACATCCAGCAGTCCGAGGCCCGCGGTTTCGCCGGCCGCGCCCTCAAGCCCATCCGGATCGGCGACGCGCTTTCCGAGCATCTGATAGCCGCCGCAGAGGCCGAGCACATCACCGCCGCGGCGGTGATGCGCCAACAGATCGATGTCCCACCCCTGTGCGCGCAAAAAGGCGAGATCGCCGCGCGTCGATTTCGAGCCGGGAATGATGACGAGCCGCGCATCGCCCGGGATCGCTTCGCCCGCGCGCACCATCACGAGATCGACGTCCGCTTCGAGTTTCAGCGGATCGCAATCGTCGAAATTCGCGATCCGCGACAGCGCCAAGCAGGCAATTCTGGGCTTGCCCGGCCTCCGCGCATCGGCGAGGCCCAGCGCATCCTCCGCCGGCAGTTCTCGCGCGCGCGCAAGATAGGGCAGCACGCCAAAGCCGCGCCATGACGTGCGTGCCTCGATCAGCCTGTAACCATCGTCGAACAGGCTGGGATCGCCGCGGAACTTGTTGATGATGAAACCGCCGATCTGCGCGGCATCCTCGGGATCGATGATGGTCTTGATGCCGACGAGCTGCGCGATGACGCCGCCGCGCTCGATGTCGCCGACCAGCACGACGGGCACGTCGGCCTTGCGGGCAAATCCCATATTGGCGATATCGCCCGCGCGCAAATTGACTTCGGCGGGACTGCCGGCGCCCTCGACCAGCACGAGATCTGCGCGGGCCTTCAGCCGCGCAAAACTTTCCAGTACCGGCGTCATCAGCTTCGGCTTTAGCGCCGCATAGTCGCGCGCGCGCAAGGTCGCCACGCGCTGCCCCTGCACGACGATTTGCGCGCCGACATCGGTCTCCGGCTTGAGCAGCACCGGGTTCATGTCGGTGTGCGGCTCGACCCCGGCGGCGAGCGCCTGCAGCGCCTGCGCGCGGCCGATCTCGCCGCCATCGACCGTGACGGCCGCGTTGTTCGACATGTTCTGCGGCTTGAACGGCAGCACTTTCAAACCACGGCGCGTCGCGGCGCGGACAAGCCCGGCAACGATCAGCGACTTGCCGACATCGGAACCCGCTCCCTGGATCATCAGCGCGCGCGTCATGATGACAGCATCAGAACTCGACGCCCGCTTGCGCCTTGATGCCGGAACGGAACGGATGCTTGATCAGCGTCATCTCGGTGACCAGATCGGCGGCGTCGATCAGCTCCTGCTTGGCATTGCGGCCGGTCAGCACGACATGCGTCAGCGGCGGCTTGGTGTGCTGAAGGAAGTCGACCACCTCGGCAACGTCGAGATAGTCGTAGCGCAGCGCGATGTTGATCTCGTCGAGCACGACCATGCGCAGGCGCTCGTCCGCGATCAGCTCCTTGGCTTTCTCCCAGCCTGCACGCGCGGCCGCAATGTCGCGCGCGCGGTCCTGTGTCTCCCACGTAAAGCCTTCGCCCATGGCGTAGAACTGGCAGAGCTCGCCGAAATGCCCGGTCAGCAGCCGCCGCTCGCCGGTGTCCCAGGCGCCCTTGATGAACTGCACGACCGCGCAGGGCAGGCCATGTGCGACGCAGCGCAGGATCATGCCGAAGGCCGACGAGGACTTCCCTTTGCCCGCGCCGGTGTGGACGATGATGAGACCCTTGTCGCCGGTCTTCTCCGCCATGATGCGGTCGCGCGCGGCCTTCTTCTTGGCCATCTTGGCCGCATGACGCGCGTCCTGATCGACCGTGTTCTCGTTGTCCGTCACATCCTCATCGGAAACCATCGTCGGCACTCCCCGCGGCTTGACAAGTCCGCCACTTGGGCAAATGGTGGGTCAGGCGCTGGTTCCTGTCCTACGACAGGCGAAGAGGGAATGCGAGTGGGCCGAAAGCCTCGTGGCTTTGGGTCCGAAAAGCAGCCGCCCCCGCGACCGTGACCGGAGAGATCCTCAAACAGCCACTGACCGAAATGGTCGGGAAGGCGGGGATCAGAGGGGAAACCCTGCTCCGCAAGCCGGGAGACCTGCCAGCGCTCAAAGAAGTGAACCGGCGGACGGGGTGTTCCGCGACGGGGAGCGAATCCGAGAGAAGGATTCGTGCGCCTCATCGCCTCCCGCCGATTTAGGAAAAGGCGATGACCGTTACGCTTCATGTCTGCATCACCTGTCGCGCGGGGCAAACCCTTGGCGAAGGCGAGACCCCGCCCGGCGCCAGACTGCATAGCGCTATCCTCGATGTCGGCGCGCCCGACGGCGTGACCATCGTGCCGGTCGAATGCCTCTCCGCCTGCAATCAGGGCTGTTCGGTCGCGCTCAGCGCGCCCGGGCGCTGGTCCTATGTCTATGGCCGGATGTCGGAGGCCAACGCGCCAGACATTGTCGCGGGTGCCGCGGCCTATGCGGCGGCATCTGATGGCATCGTGCCCTGGCGCACGCGACCCGAGATTTTCCGAAAACAGTCGCTTGCCCGCATTCCCCCCATCAACATCCTGCCGGAGGCCGCCGAGTGAGCGCGCTTGCAAAAATTCCCGTTACTGTCGTCACCGGCTTTCTCGGCTCCGGCAAGACCACGCTGATCCGGCATCTGATGGCCAACGCCAATGGCAAAAGGCTCGCCGTGCTGGTCAATGAATTCGGCAGCGAAGGCGTCGATGGCGCCATCCTGAAATCCTGCGCGGATGCCAATTGTCCGGAGGAAAACATCGTTGAGCTGGCCAACGGCTGCATCTGCTGCACGGTGGCCGACGACTTCATCCCGACCATCGAGCAGCTGCTGTCACGGTCGGTGAGGCCCGACCACATCCTGATCGAAACCTCCGGCCTGGCGCTGCCAAAGCCGCTTCTGAAGGCGTTCGACTGGCCCGAGATCCGGTCGCGGATCACGGTCGACGGCGTGATTGCCCTTGCCGATGCGGAAGCCGTCGCGGCCGGCCGCTTCGCGCCCGATCCCGCCGCCGTCGAGGCCCAGCGCGCGGCCGCCGAAAATCTCGATCACGAGACGCCACTGTCCGAAGTATTCGAGGACCAGATCTGCTGCGCCGACATCGTGCTGCTGACCAAGGCCGATCTCGCGGGCGAGGGCGGCCTTGCAGCGGCGCGTGCCGCGATCGCGGCGGAGATGCCACGCGTCGTCCCGATGCTGCCGGTGACCGACGGCGCGATCGACCCGCGCGTCATCCTCGGCCTTGCCGCCGCGGCCGAGAGCGACCTTGCGGCGCGGCCGTCGCATCACGATGGCGAGGAGGAGCACGAGCACGACGATTTTGCGTCCGTTGTTGTCGACCTGCCGGAGGTCACGGACATCGAGGCGCTCGTGGCCTCGGTCCAGCGGCTGGCGCGCGAGCAGAATATTCTGCGCGCCAAGGGCTATCTCGCCGTCGCGGGCAAGCCGATGCGGCTCCTGCTGCAATCGGTCGGCGAGCGGGTGCGGCATCAGTTCGACCGCCCCTGGGGGAGCGAACCACGGCAATCGAAGCTCGTCGTGATCGGCGAGCAGGGGGATATCGACGAACACGCGATCAGGGCGGGACTGGTCATCTGATGCACGTCGTCTTTCGCGAGAGCTTTGGCCTGGAGGAGGCCGCGACAGCCGTCGATCTCGGTCAGGACTCGGCCGATCTCGTGATGCTGTCGTTCTCCGACAGTGACCTGGCGGCCTTCGCGGCCGGCTGGCGCAGGGGACGTGCCAACCTGCCGCCGCTTCGGCTGGCGAATTTGAGCGCGCTACGGCATCCGCTCTCGGTCGATACCTATGTCGAGCGCACTCTGTCGAAGGCGCGCGGCGTGCTGGTGCGGCTGATTGGCGGTGAGGCCTATTGGTCGTATGGGCTTGCAGCCGTGCATCAGCTTGCGAAAGCGCGCGGCATCGCGCTTGCGGTGCTGCCGGCCGATGGCCGCGATGATCCGCGGCTCGACGCGCTCTCGACCCTGCCGGTCTCGACGCTGCAGCGCCTCAAAATTCTCTGCGACAAGGGCGGTGCGATCGCGGCACAGGCGGCGATTGCGCAGCTTGCGCTCGCCTCGGGTCTTTATGCCGGACCCGTCATCGGGGAGACCGACGCTCCGGAAATGGGATTCTACGAGCCAGAGCAGGGCGCGCTCAAGACGCTGCCGCTCTCGGACCGGCGTCCGCACGTGCTGGTCGGTTTCTATCGCTCCTATCTGACTGCAGCGGATACCGACCCGATCGACACGCTGATCGCGGCGCTGCGCGAAAGAGGTTTCGATGCCTATGGCGTCTTTGTCACTTCGTTGAAGGCGGCAGGCGTTGCGGATTGGCTCAAGGCCCAGTTCGCCGAACGGCCGCCGGCGCTCATCGTCAATGCCACAGCGTTCTCGGCCACGGGCGATGACGGCACCACGCCGTTCGATGCCGCCGCATGTCCGGTGTTCCAGGTGGCGCTGTCGACGGCGCGCCGCGCCGAATGGGCCGCATCCGCCCGCGGCCTGTCCGCGGCCGATCTCGCCATGCATGTGGTGCTGCCGGAGGTCGACGGGCGCATCTTTTCAGGTGTCATCAGCTTCAAGCAGGCCGGCGAGCGCGATGGCGACCTGCAATTTTCGCATCTGTCGCATTGCGCCGACACGGAGCGCGTCGCGGCGGTGGCCAACCGGATCACCTCCTGGCACCGACTCGCGGTGAAGCCGGCGCGCGACAAGCGGCTCGCCATCATCCTGTCGAGCTATCCCGGCCGGCCGCACCAGGTCGCGCATGCCGTCGGGCTGGATGCGCTGGCCTCGGTCGAAGCCTTGCTCGGTGATCTCGCCCGTGCGGACTATGATGTTGAAGCACGTGGCACGCTGGGACAGCTCCTGGCGGAGGAGAAACTGGCGGTCAGCGTCGCCGAGTACCGGCAGATGCTCGCAACGCTTGCGCCGGAATTGCAGGAGAGCCTCGCCGCGGCCTGGGGCGCGCCGGAAGAGGATCCCTCGGTGGAGGGAGGCCAATTCCGCTTCGCCGCCTTCCGCTGCCGCAAGGCGATCATCGCCGTGCAGCCCGAGCGCGGCGAAGTTTCTCGCCGCGACGCCGACTATCACGACCTCGCGCGCACGCCGCGCCATGCCTATGTGGCGTTCTATCTGTGGCTCGGGCGGCAGCGCATCGACGCGCTGATCCACATGGGTGCGCATGGCACGCTGGAATGGCTGCCGGGCAAATCGGTGGCGCTGTCGGCCGCCTGCTGGCCGCAGGCGCTGGTGGGCGCCATGCCGGTGATCTATCCCTTCATCGTCAATGATCCCGGCGAGGCGGCGCAGGCCAAGCGGCGCACCGGCGCCATCACGCTCGGCCATCTGCCGCCGCCGCTCGCGCCGTCAGCGCTGCCGGAGCGCCTGCTGCGGCTGGAGCAATTGCTCGACGAATATTCGACCGCCGACGGCCTCGATCCGGCGCGCCGCGGCCGCCTGATCGCCGCAATCCGCGAGGAAGCCCGCGCGGCCGGCATCGAGGATGATCTTGGCCTTGCGAGTTCAGCGGCACCGGCAGAGGCAGTCCCGCGCATCGACCGCTTCGTCTGTGACCTCAAGGAAAGCCAGTTCGGCGATGGCCTGCATGTGTTCGGGCGGGGTGCATACGGCGATGCGGAGCGCGATGCGCTGTTATCGGCGCTATCAGGCCGGCGCGTCGCACCGGGACCGGCGGGCTCGCCGCATCGCGGGCGCAGCGACGTGCTGCCGACCGGGCGCAATCTGTTTGCGGTCGATCCCCGCAGCGTTCCGACGCGCGCCGCGCATGCGCAGGGCATCCGTCTCGCCGAGGAGTTTTTGCGACGCTATCTGCAGGATCATGGCGACTGGCCGAAGGGGCTCGTCGTCGATCTCTGGGGATCGGCGACCATGCGCACGGCCGGCGAGGAGTTTGCGATGGCACTGCATCTGGCCGGCCTCGCGCCGCGCTGGGACCACGCCTCGGGCCGCGTCTCCGGCTTCGAGATCCTCGCGTCAGCAGAGCTTGGCCGGCCGCGCATCGACGTCACCCTGCGTGTCTCCGGCCTGTTCCGCGACGTCTTCTCAGGACTTGCGCAACTGTTCGAGCAGGCGGCAGCGGCGCTGGCCGATCGCGACATCGAGGGTGACGACAATCCGTATCTGCGCCGGTCATCGCGCGTGTTCGCGCCGCGCCCCGGCCATTACGGCGTCGGCATGGCACGCCTCACCGATGTTTTCACCGACGAGGCGCGCCAGGCCGCCGGCGAGGCCTGGCTTGCGGCCTCATCCTGGGCGTTCGACGCCGGCGGCGAGCTGAAACCCGATCGCGCCGGCATCGCGGCGCGGCTAAAGTCCGCAGACGCTTTCGTGCATGTCCAGGATCTGCCCGAGACCGATCTCCTGCTGGCCGCCGACTATGCCGCGCATGAGGCGGGTATCGCCGCCGCAGCCGCGCAGCTCGGCGCGGCGCCAAGCCTCTATCATCTCGACGCGACGCGGCCCGAGCGGCCACAGGCGCGCACGCTGAGCGAGGAGATTTCCCGGGTCGTACGCGCACGTGCTGCAAATCCCCGCTGGATCGCGGGCATGATGCGGCACGGCTTTCGCGGCGCCGCCGAGATCACCGCGACGCTCGAACACATGGCGACGTGCGCGCATCTGGCGGGCGTGGTGCCAGCCCATCTGTTCGATCTCTATTACGATGCGACGCTTGCGGATGACGAGGTGCGCGGTTTCATGGCGCGCGAGAATCCGGCGGCGCTGCTGGCGCTCGAAAGCTGTTTTGCGCGGCTGCACGAGGCCGCGCTGTGGACGACGCGGCGCAACTCCATCGCCGCGAGCCTGAAAGAGGCCTCATGAGCGCGATCGCGGTCAAGGGCTGGTGTCCCGGCGCGTGGCGCCCGATGCCGTCGGGCGATGGCCTGATCGTGCGTATCCGTCTGCATGGTGGCCGGCTCTCTTCCGCGCAGGCCTTGCGACTGGCAGGACTCTCCGAGCGGTTCGGCAATGGCCTGATCGATCTGACCAACCGCGCCAATCTGCAGCTCCGTGGCATCAGCGATGGCGGCCACGCTCCGCTGCTGGAGGGTCTGGCGGAACTTGATCTGCTCGATGCCGACGCCGGCGCCGAATCGCGGCGCAACATTGTCGTCGCGCCGTTCTGGAGCGAACACGACGAGACGCGATCGATCGCAACCGAGCTCGAACGCGCGCTGTCGGCCTGTCATCTCGACGTGCCGGGAAAATTCGGTTTTGCGGTCGATTGCGGCCGCGAACGCGCGCTTGCGGACGTCTCCGCCGATATCCGCATCGAGCGCTGCGCGATGGGAAACATCATCGTGCGGGCCGATAGCGCGGCGATGGGGCGTCCGGTCGCGCGGACGGAGGCGGCGGCGACGGCGCTCGCGCTGGCCGAATGGTTCGTGGCGTCCGGCGGCGTCAAGGACGGACGAGGGCGGATGGCGGCGCATCTCGGCACCGGGGCACGACTGCCCACGGCCCTGGCCGGCAGCGTAAGACCCGCGCCGGCGATGCCGCGGCCGCGCCCGGGACTCGTGAGCGGAGGTGCGCTGGTCGGGATTGCGTTCGGACAATTGAGCGCGGCGGCGCTGGCGCTTCTCGCACGCCGATCAACGGACCTGCGCATCACGCCCTGGCGAATGATTCTTGCCGAGGGCCTGCAGGAGATGCCGCAGTTCGAAGGCCTCGTGACGGCCGCCGATGATCCGCGGCTTGCCATCGACGCCTGCACCGGCCGACCTGCTTGTCCGCAAGCGAATGCGGATACGCGTGCGCTTGCAACTGCACTTGCGCCACATCTCGGCGCCGGCGCGAGCCTGCATGTCTCGGGCTGTGCCAAAGGCTGCGCGCATCCCGGCATCTCGGCGATCACGCTGGTTGCGACCGACGACGGCTTTGATCTCATCCGCAACGGTTCCGCGGGCGACAAACCGCTCGTGCACGGACTGACCCGGGAGACGCTTCTCGCTGATCCCTCCGTGCTCGCCGGGGATTTCTGATGCCCCATGCCTATGAGACCGACGGTGCGGCGATCTACCAAAAATCGTTCGCGACGATTCGTGCCGAGGCGGATCTCGCGCGCTTTACGGCGGACGAGGAGCCGGTGGTCGTGCGCATGATTCACGCGGCTGGAATGGTCGGGCTCGAAGCCTTCGTTCGCTTCACGCCCGACATGGCGAAGATCGCGCGCGCCGCTCTTGCGAACGGCGCGCCGATCCTGTGCGATGCGCGCATGGTTTCCGAAGGAATCACGCGAAAGCGCCTGCCGGCCAGCAACGCGGTGATCTGCACGCTCGATGATCCGGCGGTGCCGACGCTCGCGCAATTCATGCGCAACACCCGCTCCGCCGCGGCGTTGGAGCTCTGGCGGCCGCATCTGGACGGTGCTGTCGTCGCCATCGGCAATGCGCCGACCGCGCTGTTTCACCTGCTCAACATGCTGGAAGACAAGTCCTGTCCGCGGCCCGCTGTCATCATCGGCTGTCCCGTCGGCTTCGTCGGCGCGGCCGAGTCCAAGGCCGCGCTGATGGCAGCGCCGCCCGTGCCGGCGCTGTCGGTCGAGGGACGTCTCGGCGGATCGGCGATCACGGTCGCGGCCGTGAATGCGCTTGCTAGCCGGAGCGAGTGAAATGGGCCGCATCATCTGCTGCGGCCTTGGGCCGGGCGATCCGGAACTGATGAGCGTCAAGGCGGACCGCGCCGTGCGCGCGGCCACCCACATCGCCTATTTCCGCAAGAAAGGCCATCCCGGCCAGGCTCGCCGCATCGTCGAGGGCATGCTTGGGCCGGCCGTGCGCGAATATCCGATGGAATATCCGGTCACCACGGAGATCGCGTTCGACAGCCCGGATTATGCCCGTCTGCTCGCAGGCTTCTACGATGCATGGGCGGCGCGTCTCGCCGCCCTTGCCCGCGAGACCGATGTGGTCGTGCTGTGCGAGGGCGACCCGTTTTTCTATGGCTCGTTCATGCATCTCCACACGCGACTCCAGACGAGTGCAGAAATCGAGGTGATCGCGGGCATTCCCGGCATGGCCGGCTGCTGGAACACGGTCGGGCGGCCGATCGCGCTCGGTGACGACGTGATGACGGTGCTGATGGGCACGCTGCCCGAAGATGAGCTGGCGCAGCGGATGCGAACATCCGACGCCCTCGTGATCATGAAGACCGGCCGCAACCTCGCGAAGGTGCGACGCGCGCTGACGGCCGCGGGCCGCCTTGGCGAGGCCTGGCTGATCGAGCGCGGCACCATGCCGGGCGAACGCGTCACGAGGCTGAACGAGGTCGACGCAGCCGAATGTCCCTACTTTGCGATCGTGCTGGTTCATGGCCGGGGCCGTCGCTTGGGGCTCGCCGAATGAAGGGCTCGCTGACCATTGCGGGATTGGGGCCGGGCAGCGAGGCGCTGATTACGCCGGAGGTTTCCGCGGCGCTGGCTGAGGCCACCGACGTGTTCGGCTACAGCCCCTATGTCGCGCGGGTCAAGCCGAGGGATGGCCTGACCCTGCATCCGTCCGACAATCGCCAGGAAACGCAGCGCGCGATCGAGGCCATTCGGCTCGCCGCCGAGGGCCGCCGCGTCGCGATCGTCTCCTCCGGCGACCCCGGTGTGTTCGCGATGGCGTCTGCCGTGTTCGAGGCATTGGAAGGCGCGCCGCAATGGCAGGCGCTGCCGGTCCGCGTGCTGCCGGGCGTGACGGCGATGCTGGCCGCGGCCGCACGCGCCGGCGCGCCGCTCGGTCATGATTTCTGCGCGATCAATCTGTCCGACAATCTAAAACCGTGGGAGACGATCGAGAAGCGGCTGCGGCTCGCCGCCGAGGCCGACTTTGCCATCGCGCTTTATAATCCGCGCTCGGCAAGCCGGCCCGATGATCTGGCGCGCGCGTTCGATATCCTGATCCAGGCGGGCTGCGGTGCGCGCATCGTCATTTTTGCCCATGCAGTGACGACCGCCGGGGAGAACATCACCTCGCTGCCGCTCTCCGAGGCCACGGCCGAGATGGCCGACATGCGTACGCTTGTCATCGTCGGAAATTCGCAGACGCGCCGGGTCGGCCGCTGGATCTATGCGCCGAGGCGCGCGTCATGACCGAGCCAGGCCAGCGCCTCATCGATGCTCTCGACCCGCGGCCGGTCCGCAAGCTGTGGCCGCGCGATCATGATCACGGGAACACCGAGTTCGCGTGCCGCATCGATTTTTGCGCGGGCACCATCGCCGCCCGCATTGCGCGCGACCAGCCATTCGATGCCGCGCTCGCGCATCAGGGCGAGATCGCCTTCGCACGTGAACGGACCGCGCGACACGATCACCTCGGCATCGGGCAGCGGCAGCGCGCCATCAGGCGCATCGACGAAGCGCAGCGTGTAGGCATGCTGCGGCTTTCGGGCGAACGGTGCGATGTGCTGGCGGCCTATGGCAAGGAACACGCGCGCCCGCGCGTCGGGCAGCGCGGCGACGGCCGCCGCGATGTCCTCGACCTCGATCCAGCGATCGCCTCGTGTTTTTGCCCAGGGCGCGCGCTCCAGCGCGAGCAGCGGCACGCCAGTGGCCGCGCAGGCGACGGCCGCGTTGCGGCTCATGTCCACGGCAAACGGATGCGTCGCGTCGACGACATGCGTGATTCCGGCTTCGCGGATGAAGTCGGCGAGGCCTTCCGCACCGCCGAAGCCGCCTACGCGCGTCGGCAACGCATGCGGAAGCGGGATCTGGGTGCGCCCTGCGTAGGAATAGATCGCGTCGATGTTTGCGCGCACGAGCGCCGCGGCAAGTTCGTTGGCATTGCCCGTTCCGCCCAGGATGAGGGCGCGCGTCATGTCTAGTCCCTGGCTTACGATCATTGGCATCGGCGAAGATGGCCTTGCCGGGCTCTCCGAGGCAAGCCGAAAGGCGCTGCGTCAGGCCGAAACGGTGTTCGGCGGCGAGCGACACCTGAAGCTGGCCGAAATCGATGATCGCGGAAAGCCCTGGCCGGTGCCGTTCGATGCGCGCGGCGTGCTCGCCGCTCGCGGCCGGCCGACGGTGGTGCTCGCCTCGGGCGATCCGTTCTGGCACGGCGTTGGCGCCAGCCTCGCGGCGCACTTGGCGACCAGCGAATGGACCGCGCATCCGTCCCCGTCGACCTTTTCGCTCGTCGCTGCGCGGCTCGGCTGGCGCCTGGAATCGACGATCTGCCTCGGCCTGCATGCCGCGCCGTTCGAGCGGCTGGTGCCGGTGCTGTCGCACGGGGTGCGCGTCATCTGCCTGCTGCGCGATGGCAAGGCGGCGGCCGATCTCGCGCAGTGGCTCACCGCGCATGGCTGGGGCGCCTCGCGGCTTTGGACCTTGATGGCGTTGGGGGGCCCGCGGGAATCGATCCGCGAGGCGCGCGCGCAGAGCTACGCCGGTGACGAGCGCGCGGATCTGCTGGCCGTTGCGATCGAAGCCGAAGGCACGGGCGGCCTGTCGCGCGCCTCCGGCCTTGCCGATGATCTCTTTGCCCATGACGGGCAGATCACCAAGCAGCCGATGCGTGCGCTGGCGCTGTCGGCGCTGGCGCCGCGGCCGGACGAGCGCTTGTGGGATATCGGCGCTGGCTCGGGCTCGATCTCGGTCGAATGGGCGCTCGCCGGGGGGACCGCGGTCGCGATCGAAACGCGCGAGGACCGCGCAGCCAATATCCGCAAGAACGCCTTTGCGTTCGGCCTCTCGCATCGAATCGCGATCGTCAATGGTGAGGCGCCTGCGGCGCTCTCGGGCCTGGAGAAACCTCACGCGGTCTTCATTGGTGGTGGGCTGGATGCGCCGATGTTCGATGGGCTCTGGCCGCTCCTGCCAGAAGGCGCGCGCGTCGTTGCCCATTCGGTGACGCTGGAGACAGAGGCGCTTCTCGTGGATCTCCAGCTCAGGCATGGCGGCCATTTGCTGCGTGTCGAGATCTCTCATGTGGCGCCGCTTGGACGGCTGCGCGCCTGGGAGGCGGTTCGGCCGGTCGTGCAATGGTGTGCGACAAAGCAGGGAGGGGGCGCATGACCGTGCATTTCATCGGTGCAGGGCCCGGCGCCGCCGATCTCCTCACGCTGCGCGGGCGCGATCTCATTGCAGCCTCCCCGGTCTGCCTCTATGCAGGCTCGCTGGTGCCCGAGGGCGTGCTCGCGCATTGCCTGCCGGGCGCGCACATCGTCAACACGGCCCCGCTGTCGCTCGACGAGATCATGGCGGAGATCGTCGCAGCCCATCGTGACGGCCAGGACGTCGCGCGGCTGCATTCCGGCGATCTCTCGGTGTGGTCGGCGATGGGCGAGCAGTTGCGGCGGCTGCGCGAACTCGGCATTCCCTTTACCGTCACACCCGGCGTCCCGTCCTTTGCAGCCGCAGCTGCCGCGCTCGAAGCCGAGCTGACGCTGCCGGGACTTGCGCA
>Ga0070710_10000080_pt1 | contig 43770 bp, 40 predicted proteins | sample LARL52metaG_FD_65454 | JGI IMG/M metagenome (GOLD analysis project Ga0070710, IMG submission 65454) | Corn, switchgrass and miscanthus rhizosphere microbial communities from Kellogg Biological Station, Michigan, USA - LAR L5-2 metaG | ecosystem: Host-associated > Plants > Roots > Rhizosphere ...
CAGAAGGCGATCATGAGCAGCCGGCAGGCGCGTTTCCAGATCGTCGACGTGATTGCCTCGATGAAGCCGCTCACCAAGATGTCGCGGCAGATCGTCAGCGCCTCGACCATCCCGACCCTGGTCCGCGATGCCTTCCGCGTCGCCATGGAGGAGCGGCCGGGGCCGGTGCATCTGGAGTTGCCGGAAGACATTGCCGGCGACGAGATCGAGCCGGTGCCGATGGTGCCGATCCATCCGATCGAGATCCCGGTCGCGCATCGCGCGGCGCTCGACCGCGCTGCGGACATGATTCTCGCGGCCAAGCGGCCGCTGATCATGCTGGCTGCGGCGGCGAGCCGGCCGCGATCGACTTTCGGGATCGCGGGCTTCGTGCGCCGTACCGGCATTCCGTTCTTCACGACACAGATGGGCAAGGGCACCGTGCCGGGCGGCACCATGCTGTACATGGGCACGACCGCGCTTTCCGAGCGCGACTACGTCCACGAGGCGATCGATCAGGCGGATCTGATCATCGCGATCGGGCATGACACGGTGGAGAAGCCGCCCTTCATCATGGGCCCGATGGGGCCGCAGGTGATTCATGTCAGTTACACCCCGGCCACGGTGGAGCAGGTCTATTTCCCGCACGCGGAAGTCATCGGCGACGTCGGTCCCAGCCTTGAACTGCTTGCGGACCGCGTCGAAGGCAAGCTGCCGAACGCCAAGGCGCTGCTGCCGCTCCGCGAAAGCATTTTGGGCCGTGTCGCCGATCGCGCCACCGAAAACCGCTTTCCGGTCACCCCGCAGCGGCTGGTTCATGACGTCCGCCAGGTCATCCCGGAGAACGGTATCGTCGCGCTCGACAACGGCATGTACAAGATCTGGTTCGCGCGCAATTACCGGACCTATGTCGCCAATACGCTGCTGCTCGACAATGCGCTGGCCACCATGGGCGCGGGTCTGCCCTCGGCCATGATGGCGGCGATGCTCTATCCCGACCGCCGCGTGATGGCGATCTGCGGTGACGGCGGTTTCATGATGAACAGCCAGGAGCTGGAAACCGCTGTTCGGCTCAAGCTCAACCTCGTCGTCCTGATTCTCAACGACGGCGCCTACGGCATGATCCGCTGGAAGCAGGCGGTCGATGCCTTCCCGGATTTCGGCCTCACTTTCGGCAACCCGGACTTCGTCCGCTATGCGGAATCCTACGGTGCGAAGGGGTCTCGCGTGACGTCGGTCGACGGGCTCTTGCCGACGCTGGAGGCCGCATTCAAGGGCGGCGGCGTCCATTTGGTCGACGTCGCCATCGATTATTCCGAGAACACCAGGGTGTTGGTCGATGAGCTCCGCGATCGCAAGCTCGGCTTCGAGCCGACCTGATGCGTGCGAAGGAGGGAGCGGGAAGATGATCGGAAAATTCACCTTTCAGGCGCCGTCGAACATCCTGTTCGAGCCCGGCGCCTCGCGAAAGATCGACGAACTGGTCGCGAGCTATGGCGCCCGGCGCGTGATGCTGGTGACCGACAAGGGCGTGCGCGGGGCCGGCCTGACCAGGGAGGCCGAGGCCGCGCTTGCGGAGGCGGGCATCGAGGTCAGCGTTTTCGATGACGTTGTCGCCGATCCTCCCTCGCATGTGGTCGAGGCCGCGGTCGCGGCCTGTCAGGCCAAAGAGGTCGAACTGGTGCTCTCGATCGGCGGCGGCAGCGCGCTCGATACCGCCAAGCTCGTTGCCTATCTCGCCAGAACGCCGGACCGGCTGGACGACATCTACGGCGTCGGCCTCGCCAAAGGCAAACGGCTGCCGCTGCTGCTGGCGCCAACCACGGCCGGGACCGGCTCCGAGGTGACGCCGATCGCGATCGTCACCACGCCGACGACGGAGAAGAAGGGCGTGGTCTCGCCGGTCCTGATCCCGGACTGGGCGATCCTCGATCCCGAACTGACGCTGGGCCTGCCGGCCTCCGTCACCGCCGCGACCGGCATCGACGCCATGGTGCATGCGATCGAGGCCTATACCAGCAAGGTCAAGAAGAACCCGATGTCGGACCAGCTCGCGCGGCAGGCGCTGGCGCTGCTGTCGGCAAATGTCCGCCGTGTCTGCAAGGATGGCAGCGACCTCGAGGCGCGCGCGCAGATGCTGCTGGGATCGATGCTCGCCGGGATGGCTTTTGCCAACGCTCCGGTCGCTGCCGTCCATGCGCTGGCCTATCCGATCGGCGCCATCTTTCACGTGCCGCACGGCCTCTCCAACGCGCTGGTGCTGCGCCACGTGCTCGAATTCAACCTGTCGGCGGCCGAGCCGCTCTATGCGGAGCTCGCCGAGATCGTCCGGCCCGGTCTGCCGGCGACCGGTCAGGCCGAGCGGGCGCGGGCGTTCATCGACGAGATGGCCTCGATCGGCAGGGACTGTCAGGTGCCGGCGTCGCTGGCGGCCGTCGGGATTGGCCGCGACGACCTGAAGAAGCTGGCTGAAGATGCGATGAAGCAGACCCGCCTGCTGGTCAACAATCCGAGGGAGCTGACGCTGGAGGACGCCTACGCGATCTACAGCGCCGCCTTCGACGACGGCAGCAATCGCTATGTGCAGGCCTCCCATGGCTGAGCAGGGCGAGGCCAATCCGTTCGGGCCGCTGGCCGCGCAATGGATGGAAACCTGGCGCACGATGGCGACCGCCGCCGCGGGACTGAGCGAAAACTGGTCGAACTCGATGCTGCCCTTCATCATGAAGCGCGCGGCCGAGAGCGGGTTCGGCGCTGCGGCAGGCAACGATCTCGCCGAAGCGATCGAGCGGATGGCCGGGGGACCGCGGCTCGCCGATGCGCTGGATTTCGACCGCAAGCTGGCGAACATGGCGGCGGCCTGGAGCGAGCTGCAAAGCAAGCTCGCCGGCTATCAGGTCGTTGCGTCGCGTCCCTGGATGCGCGCGGCCCAGCAATACAATGAAAAAAAGCCGCAGACGGGCGCGGGCGGCGACGGTGCCGGCTGGCGTGAGCAGCTCGGTGCGTGGAACGAGCTCGCCAATGAGGAGCTGATCGCCAACCAGCGCTCGGAGGAGTTTCTGGTTGCCCAAAAGCAATTGCTGCAGGCGGCCACCCACTTTCGCAACCGGCAGTCGGAGATCGCCGACACCATCGCCGCCGTGCTGGGGATTCCGACCCAGCGCGATTTCGACGACGTCACCCGTCAGCTCACCGAACTCAGGCGCGAGCTGCGCGCGCTCGAACGGCGGTTCGACACTTCTGGCGAACCGGGGCGAGGTGACGCATGAGCAGCAAGAAGCCGGACAAGGGGGCGGCCGACGGGTTCGCCGACATGACGGAAAAGCTGCTCAAGGCCGGCAAGCTGCTGTCGACCATCAAGGACGACGACGTCGATGTCGGCGCGACGCCGAAGAAGCTCGTGATGCGCCGCGACAAGGTCGAGCTGTTTCGCTACGAGCCGCTGACCGAGCAGCGGGTCAAGACGCCGGTCCTGCTCGCCTATGGCCTGATCGGCCGCTACACCATGGCGGACCTGCAGGAGGACCGTTCGCTGGTCCGCAGCCTGCTGGGGCAGGGGCTTGATCTCTGGCTGGTCGACTGGGGCCAACCCAACCGCACCGAGCGCTGGCTCACCATCGACGATTACGTCGACGACTACATCCACGCCGCGGTGGAGCGCGTCTGCCGCGAGACCGGCCACAAGGCGATCACGCTGCTCGGCATCTGCGAGGGCGGCGTGTTCACGACCTGCTACGCCGCGCTGCATCCGGACAAGGTGAAGGGCCTGGTGCTCACGATCACGCCGATCGACTTTCATGCCGACCGCGACGATCCCGACACGCACCACGGCTTCCTTAATCTCTGGACCCGGAGCCTCGAGCGCGCCGACATCGACCGCCTGGTCGACACCCATGGCGGGCTTCCCGGCGAGTTCATGAGCTCGGTGTTTTCCCTGATGACGCCGATGCGCTCGCTGACCAAGTACAATATCGACCTGATCGACGTCATCGACGACGAAGCCAGGCTGATGAATTTTCTGCGGATGGAGAAATGGCTCGCCGACCGCCCGGCGCATCCCGGCGAGGCCGCCAAGCAGTGGCTGAAGGATCTCTATCAGGACAACAAGCTGGTGAAAGGCGAGTTCATGCTGTCGGGACGGCGGGTCGATCTGTCAAGGATTTCCGCGCCGGTCCTCAACGTGTTTGCGCTGAACGACCACATCATCCCGCCGACCTGCTCTCGCGCGCTCGGCGAACATGTCGGCACCAAGGACTATTCCGAGATCGAGTTGCCCGGCGGCCATGTCGGCCTGTTCGTGTCCAGCAAGTCGCAGGGCTCCCTGAGCAAGGGCATATCGGAGTGGCTGCTCGCCAGGGATCAATGAGACGATGAGCAAGGACAAGATCGTCTCGGCCGATGAGGCCGTTGCCATCATCAGGGATCGCGACACGGTCTGCACATCCGGATTCGTGGGCATCGGCACGCCCGACGAACTGCTGATCGCGCTGGAGAAGCGCTTTCGCGAGACGCGGCATCCCTCCGAGCTGACGCTGATGTTCGCGGCGGCGCCGGGCGATTCCGGGGATCGAGGGCTCAACCGGCTCGCCCATGACGGCCTGTTGAAACGCGTGGTCGGCGGCCACTGGGCGCTGGTGCCAAAGCTCGGCGAACTGGCGCTGGCGAACCGGATCGAGGCCTACAATCTGCCGCTCGGCTGCATCTCGCATCTCTATCGCAACATCGCCGCGCGCGGGCCCGGCGTGATTTCCAAGGTGGGCCTGAAGACGTTCGTCGATCCGCGCCTGCAGGGTGGCAAGCTCAACGCGAGCACGACCGAGGACCTCGTCGAGTTGATGCGCATCAATGACGAGGAGTGGCTGCGCTACAAGTCGTTTCCGATCAACGTTGCGCTGCTGCGCGGCACGACCGCCGATCCGGCGGGCAATATCACCATGGAGCGCGAGGCGCTGACGCTGGACAATCTCGCGATGGCGATGGCGGCGAAGAATTCGCGCGGTTTTGTGATCGTGCAGGTCGAGCGCATCGCTGCCTCTAATTCGCTCAATCCGCGCGAGGTGCAGATCCCCGGCATCCTGGTCGACTGCGTCGTCGTGGCCGATCCCGTCAATCACGTCCAGACCTATGGCGCCACCTACAGCCACGCCTTTTCCGGCCGGCAGCGCGTGCCGATGGACCGCGTCAAGCCGCTCGAGCTCGACGAGCGCAAGATCATCGCGCGCCGCTGCGCGTTCGAGTTGCCGCCGGGCGGCGTCGTCAATCTCGGCATCGGGATGCCGGAAGGGGTCGCCGCGGTGGCCGCCGAAGAGCACATGCTGAAATTCCTCACCCTGACCGCCGAGCCGGGCATCATCGGCGGCATGCCGCAGGGCGGGCTCAATTTCGGCACCGCGCTCAATCCCGACGCGGTGATTCACCAGAACCAGCAATTCGACTTCTACGATGGCGGCGGGCTCGATCTCGCCTGCCTCGGCATGGCGCAGGCGGATGCCGCGGGCAATGTCAACGTCAGCTGCTTCGGCGCGCGGCTTGCAGGCGCCGGCGGATTCATCAATATTTCGCAGAGCTCAAAAAAGCTGGTGTTCGCGGGAACCTTCACCAGCGGCGGGCTGAAGGTCGCCGTCGAGGACGGCGCACTGCATATTCTGCGCGAAGGCACGGCAAGAAAATTTGTAGCTAGCGTCGAGCAGATCACTTTCAGCGGCGACCACGCCGCGGCCACCGGCCAGCCGGTGTTCTACGTCACCGAACGCTGCGTGCTGCAGCGGACGCCTGCCGGTGTCGAACTGATCGAGGTGGCGCCGGGCATCGATATCGATCGGGACATTCTGGGCCAGATGGATTTCAAGCCGCTGATCCGCAACGTCCGCACGATGGACGCGCGGATCTTCCGCGAGGGGCCGATGGGGCTCGACCACATGCTGCTCGGCCGCGGCCTTGCCGACCGGATCAGCTACGATGCCGAACGCAACACCCTGTTCGTCAATTTCGAGGGTTTTGACGTCAGGACGGTCGAGGATGTCGATCTGGTCCGCCGCGAGGTCGAACGCGCCTGCCGCGCCGTCGGCAAGCCGGTCGCGCTCGTCGCCAACTACGACGGCTTCCATCTCGAGCCCATCGTCAGCGACACCTATTTTTCCATGATCGCCTATCTCGAGCAGCGCTATTACAGCGCGGCCTCGCGCTATACCACGAGCGCGTTCATGCGCCTCAAGCTGGGCGAGGGGCTCGCCGAGCGGCACGTTGCCCCACACATCTTCGAAACCCGGGATGAGGCGCAGGCGTTTGCGCGCAGCCAGCGCAAGGACCATGTTTGAGGTGGCTGGCAGCGTGATGCGCGGTTCAAGATCCCGACAGCCGGATCGGGAGGGGGTCGTGCTGGGACTCTCGCCCGCTGGCTTCCATCGGCTCGCTTACACCGACTGGGGACCTCTCGATGACCCAAGGCCGATCGTTTGCGTTCACGGGCTGACGCGGCAGGGCCGCGACTTCGACCATCTGGCGGAACGTCTGGTGGCCGCGGGCCGCCGCGTGATCTGCCCGGATCTGCCCGGCCGCGGCCGCAGCGGCTGGATCGGCAATCCCGATCACTACGCGCTGCCGCAATATTGCGCCGACATGAACGCGCTGATCGCGCGCCTCGGCGTCTCCGAGATCGACTGGGTCGGCACGTCGCTGGGCGGGCTGATCGGCATGATCATGGCCGGCTTCTCCGGCAGCATCGTGCGAAGGCTCGTGATCAACGATATCGGCCCGTTCGTCTCGTCGTCGGGATTGCAGCGCATCGGCCAGTACATCGGCAACATGCCCGCGCTGTTCGCAACCATCGAGGACGCCGAAACGTATTTTCGAACGGTTCTGGCGCCCTATGGCAAGCTGGCCGACGAGCACTGGCGCCATCTGACGGAGCACAGCGTCGGCTGGCATGAGGCGAAGCAGGGTTATGTCCTGCTATGCGATCCGACCATTGCGAAGGGATTCCGATCGCCATGGTTTCAGCCGCTGAACCTGTGGGGCTATTGGGAGGCCATCAAGGTGCCGGTGCTGGTGCTGCGTGGCGTGCATTCGGATCTGCTGTCGTTCGACCTCGCCGCCGAGATGCGAAAGCGCAACCGGATGGCGAACGTCTTTCAATTCGACGACTGCGGACATGTACCGCCGTTGATGGCGGTGGAACAGATCGACGTGGTCGCCTCCTTCCTGCTCGATGGCGCGCGTTCCGATACGCAAGTGCGCTGAGGTTCGCGCGAAAGCTGGTCGCTTGCGCCGGTTGGCCGAGGCTCCTATCATGAACGCTCCCTCATCACCGGGCGCAACTGCGTGACGACGCCGGCCAAATCCCAGCTGATGGTCCTGACCCGCCGCCGATTAGGACGCCTGCTCGGTCTCGTGCCGCTCGCGTTGCCCGGCATCCTCACAAGAGTGGCGGCCGCCGCGGATGGCGACATGATCCGCGAGCGCAAAGTCATGGTTGCGATGCGCGATGGCGTCCACCTGGCAACCGATATCTATCGTCCTGCGCGTGAGGGGCAGCCGCTCGACGGCCGCTTTCCGGTCATTTTGGAACGCACGCCCTATGGCCGCGAGGAGCCGAGCCGCTCCGAGATCGATGTCGCCAATCGCAAGCCCAAGTCGCGCGCGGAGGTGGCGGCCTTTTTCGTGAAGCGCGGCTATGTCGTCGTCTATCAGGACTGCCGCGGCCGCTACGATTCGGAAGGCGAGTTCGTCAAATATCTGAGCGACGGCAATGACGGTTTCGACTGCTGCGAATGGCTGGTGGCGCAGCCCTGGTGCAACGGCAAGATCGGCACCATGGGCCTGTCCTATGCAGCGCACACGCAAGGCGCGCTCGGCTGCGCCGGGGCTCCAGGCGTCGCGGCGATGTTTCTCGACAGCGGTGGCTTTTCGAACGCCTATCAAGGCGGCATCCGCCAGGGCGGCGCCTTCGAATTGAAACAGGTAACCTGGGCCTACAGCAATGCGCTGGTCAGCCCGGCCGTCCTGCGCGAGCCGGCTCGCCTCGCCGCACTGAAAGCCATCGACATCAAGCAGTGGTTCGCGCGCATGCCGTGGACGCGCGGCAATTCACCGCTGACGCCCGCGCCCGAATACGAGAGCTACACCTTCGAACAGTGGGAGCATGGCGTCTTCGACGGTTTCTGGAAGCAACTCGGCATTTATGCCGAGGGATTCTACGACCGGTTCTGCGACGCGCCGATGGTGCACATGTCGTCCTGGTACGACCCCTATCCGCGCACGGCGACCGACAATTATGTGGGTCTGAAGCGGCGCAAAAAAGCACCCGTCCGGCTCATCGTCGGCCCCTGGACGCACGGTGATCGCACCCTCACTTACGCCGGCGACGTCGACTTCGGAACCGCGGCAGCGATCGACGGCAACATCGCCACCGACTTCTTGACGCTGCGCGGGCGCTGGTTCGATGCCTGGCTCAAGGGCGAGGCGAACGGCGTGGCCGACGAGCCGGCCGTGCGCCTCTTCATCATGGGCGGCGGCAGCGGGGAGAAGAACGCGGCCGGGCGGCTCGATCACGGCGGACGGTGGCGGGCGGAGGCCGACTGGCCCATCCCCGATGCGAGCAATACGCCGTACTATCTGAAGAGCGATGGCGCGTTGACACCCGAACCGCCGGCGGCCGGCGCGCCGGCGCGCACCATCGTGTTCGATCCGGACAACCCGGTGCCCTCGATCGGCGGCTCGATCACGTCGGGCGCGCCGATCATGGCGGGGGGCGCGTACGACCAGGTGGAAGGGCCGCGCTTCTTCGGCTCGCGTCAGCCGTACCGGCCGCTTGCCGAACGACCCGATGTTCTGGTGTTCCAGACCTCTCCGCTTGCGCAGGACACCGAGGTGACCGGTCCGATCGTCGCAACGCTCTGGGTCGCATCCGATTGCCCCGACACCGACATCACCATAAAACTGCTCGACGTCTACCCGCCCTCGGCCGATTATCCGCAGGGCTTTGCCATGAATTTGACGGACGGCATTTTGCGCCTGCGCTATCGCGAGTCTTTTGAGCGGCCGCGCATGCTGGAGCCGGGGCGCCCGGTCCAGATCACCGTATCGGCGTTTCCGACCGGCAACCTGTTCAAGGCGGGCCATCGCATCCGCCTTGACGTGTCCTCGAGCAATTTTCCGCGTTTCGACGTCAATTGGAACACTGGCGAGCCGGAAGCTCGCGCCACGCGCAAGGCGGTCGCACGCAACACCGTGTTCCTCGACCGGGACATGCCATCCCACGTCGTGCTGCCCGTCATTCCGCCGCGCTGAACCGATCGACGAAAGAGCGCGTTTGGATTTCCGGTACGTTCGCGATGACCAAACGGGTCGTTGCCATCGCTCCCGCAAAAAGGCCGTGACCGAGGTGCAATTCATGGTAGAAAGACAGCGTTGGATCAAGGCTGTCGATTCTTGGAATCGCCTATGCTCCTTCCCGCCTGTCGCTATCGCAGATTGATATGATTGGACCTCGTCATCGACCCGAGGGCCACGACGGCGCATTTCGCGGGGCGGCGAGAGAATGCTCGCGCGATCGGTACGCGAGCGGGTTGCAGGCAAGACGCGCTCGGGCTTGGCGCTTTCTCCGGGCATGACATGTTACGACGATTTCGCAGCGGCCCATTGATACCCTGAGATTGCAAGTCGGCGCGAGGAAATGCGCGTATGTCCTTGGCATTGGATCATTTGGATCAAGTATCGGTATTCGGTCGCTCCCTCATCGCGCTCATCGTCATGTTGGCCCTGGACTGGACTTTTTCGGCTGTTCACGCCCACGAGGAGTGGCGAGGTGAGAGTGCGCCGCTGTGGCGCGTATTCGGAGCCACCGTCGGGCTGTGGCTGCCCAATTGGTTGGGCTTTCTGCTGTTCACGCTGGGATTGACGCTCATATTGTGGTCCGCAGGCCTGGTGGCTGTCGCTGGCTGGTTTCCATTCGTTGGAGATGTCTCCATTCCCACCGCGGTTGGCGCGATCGGATTTTTGATCGGGGCACGAATATCGGACACCCTGATATCGCATTGGGCCTTGTATGCCCTCGGCTATCGGCCGAATCCGGGGCTCAGATCAACCCCGCTATACGTCATCGAGGCCGCTGTGCTCCTCGTAGCGTTCAGGCAAGGTCTTTCGCTGTCTACAAGTGCAGCGTTTTGGGGATTCGCCTGCGGTGCCGGTTTCTTCATCCTGGTGTTACCGATGCTGCGGGCGTTGCAGGTTATTGTGCCGCCCTGGCGGCGCACGCCCTGGGCGCGGTGGCAACCGCTTCCAGCCTGGACGAAGGAGTAGCAAGCGAGCGCGTTTGCGCGAGGTCATTTCGGTCTGACAGCCGCCACCGGCGATATCGTCATTCGGCGGGCGACACAATGGGGCCGAGGTAACACACGTGATCGTCTCGCAGCGATGGCACGCATAGGTTCGAGCGCGTCGCGCGCTCGAACCGTCGACGTTTCGGATCTGTGCTTTGGAGGAGTGAGCACATCATGAGCACATTCGTCGAAATAGCTCCGGGCGAATATGACCGCACGGCGTTCAAGGACTTCAAGCCATCGGCCGCCGGTTTTGAAATGGCCAATGCGCGGGCGCTGATGTGGCTCTCCCAGCTTGCATACGAGACGCATCGGACGCCGACGATGGAAGAAGTCTCCGGAGTATGGGAATTTACGTCTGTCATCCCTTTCATCAAGCACAAGACCAGCCTGCAAGGCAGTTTTGAAACCTGCGGACTTATCGGTGAGCGCGCCGGCGCGGTGATCATCGCCTTCGCGGGAACCGATCCAGGCATCTGGCAAAATCTCGCCACGGATTTCACGCCCTTGCCGCAGGCCGGATCCGACATTCACGAAGGCTTTCGGTTGGCCGCAGCAGCCGCTCAGTCGGAGATCGAACAGGCTGTCCAGCTTTCCCGGCTGTCGCAGAAGCCGCTCTTCATCACTGGCCACAGTCTTGGCGCCGCACTCGCTGCGCTCGCCGCTCAGGCGGCTCTTGCGCAGGGATTGCCGCCGCGCGCGGTCTATACGTTCGGCATGCCGCGCGTTGGCGGGGGACGATTTGAAGCTGCATATGATGCGGCCCTGGGTGCGCTCACCTATCGGCTGGTCCACGGTATCGATCTCGTCGCTCGCGTGCCACCATCGTCAGCCGGGTTTCGCCATGTGGGCCGTGTGCTTCAATGCGACGCCGGAGCGAAATTCGACGAGACCAAACCGCTGTCACCGATCGGATCCGACGATCCTCCATTCAGCGCGCAACTGCCCGACGTGTTCAGGCGCGCCGTGGGCAATGTCTTGGCCGGGACTATTCTGTCGCCACCCGGACCGGGCACGTTCGGTCCGTTTTTTCGATTCATCCCTCCTGAAATCCGGGATCACCTGCAGGATTCCTACTGGAAAGCCTTGACTCCCCTGGCTGCTCAAGCGCCCTGAACAAGCGAGGGATCCAGACGCCGAAGCCGGGCCGGGTCGAACGGCGACAAATCGGTGCTGCGGCTGGCACCATCGGCGATCAGCTCGGCCAACGCCTCGCCGGTTGCCGGTGCGTTGAGGATGCCCCAGACATTATGGCCGGTCGCAACATAGGCGCCTTCGAGCTGCGGGACTTTGCCGATCAGCGGCAGCCCATCCTCCGTCACCGGACGGAAGCAGGCTTGTCGCGCGATGATCCTGTCGGGGCGGAACACCGGCGACAGCCGTGCGCAGATCGCCGCGATGCGATCGATGGCGTCGGCGTCCGGGGTGATGCTGGCGGGGTCGAGCGGCAGCGGGACGATGTCGGAGAGAGCCGTGACGTGGGTGCTGCCATCGGCGCGCGGGAAGACTTCGACTGGGATCACCGATCCGTCCTCGTCGTGATAGTCGAGGAACAGGGCTTCCGGTGGTACGTCGCCGACCGTGTCGTAGACAATGCTCGGACTTCTCTGGCCGAAAACGGCCGGTAGCGCCATCCAGGTGGCGGCCAGCAGCGACCACGGCCCCAGCGCGATCACGACTGCGTCTGCCTCGACAACGCGGTCATCGACCTCAACGCCTGTCACTGTCATTCCGTTGTCGCTCCGACGAATGCCGGTGACTCGTCCCGAGCGGAGGTGGGCGCCGTTTTCTTGCGCAGCGCTCATGAGGGCGGAGGTGAATTTGTGCGGATGAACGATCGCCGTGGTGTCCGGCGTACCGAGCTGGCCCGCGATGATGACGCCGTTGGACAGCCAGCCGAGACTGGCCGGTCGGTTGCGACGATGGTCGCGATCCGAAACCAGCGTCCCACTATAGGCCGTCATGCGCTGGTAGGCCCAGTCGCTGCCAATCTCGCGCGTCAGGCTCGCATGAAGTTCAAAGCTGCGCCGCGCCAACGCATCGAGCGGGGTGCCGCTACACCAGTCGCGGGCGAGAAACCCGCCCGCCTTGCCGGATGCGGCCGAGGCCACCTCGGTCCGTTCGACGACGAGGACGTCGATGCCGCGGCGCGCGAGGAAGTAAGCGCTGCAGGCCCCGATCACGCCACCGCCGCAAATCACGACCCGCATGATGTCCCCGTCGATCGGCCGCAGAGCGCATTCGTGCCCAAGACGTCGTGGCAGTCGAGCCTTCGAATGTCAGACCCGCCACTCAATCCGCAAGGGGTCAGCCGTAGCCTTCCTCGCTGATCCCGTATTCCTCGTAGATGCTCAGGGGATCGCGGTCGGGAAACAGCCTGCATTTGGCCTGTGCCAGATGGAGATTGACGGTTGCGGGCTCGCGGCCGCTGGCGAGCAGCTTGCGCAGGTCCTCCATATGGGCCCGTGGCTGATGTTTTGCCGGGAGCTGCTCAAGCGCGATGAGCGCGGTGGCAAGCGCCTCGGTGACGACCCATCCGTCGTGACCGGTGATTCCCTTCCTCGGCATCCGCTCACCCCACCTGTCGTGGCGATCGCATTGTAGCGCGGTCCGGCTGTCACGACCATGGATGCTTGACGCTCCAAGTTTCGTGGATGTCCGAGCGGCCTGATCTTCCAGGTGGAACTGCTTCCATCTGCTCATTGCTTGGGCAGCATCATCCCGCATACGAATCGGCGATCATCATTGCCTCAAGCTCTGCCGCCCAACGCGGCCGAATTAGGACTTGGCTTGTCAGGACTTGCCTTCGCGTACGGCAATCTGGTGCAACTGCTCGTAGAGATCGGTCTCCTCGCTGGTGCAGAGACAGACGCCTTTGGCCGGTTGCTCGCCAGCATTCAGGTAGGCGTGGCCCATCGTGCTGTCGAGATAGATGCCATCGCCCTCGTGCAGGATTTCCGGTGCATAGAACTCGGTGTGAACGGCGACACTGCCGCTCGTGACCAGGAAATATTCTTCACCGGCGTGACGCAGCAGGGGGCCAAACTCCTCCAGCGATCGCGCGCGAACCTCCGCCATGATCGGCACCATGCGCTTTCCGATCAGGTCGGTGCACTGGTAATTGTAGGTGTAGAACTTCGTATCGACGACCCGGCCTTGTCCGGCGCGGCTGATGCTGCGGCGTGCGGTGACGGGCCGGCTGTTCTCCGCACGGCTCATTGCCGGATTGAACAGCTCGGCAATCTCCATCTTCAGGCCACCAGTCAGTTGCTGGAGCTTGTCATAGGTCAGCGACATCAGGCCGTTCTCGACCTTCGACAAGGTTGACAGCGCAAGCCCCGTTCGCTCCGCCACCTGCTTGAGCGTCAATCCGCGGGCCTGGCGGGCTGCCTTGAGGCAATGGCCAAGCTGTGAATGCGATCCGTCCGGCATGCTGTGGTCGTTCATGACGCGCCCTGTCGATCGGTGGCCTGATGCGACAATGGCCTCGAGATCGAATGGCCATTCGCGCTGCAGGCTGCTGTTTGCATGATCTTCTCGGAAAGCCGCTCCGCGGTTTTCCGGATCATACCCTTAAGAAATGCACTTGCTGAATCGATCCTACTTTTTCCAATTGGAAACGAATGTCAAACCGTAGGAGTTCCCTTATCGACGATTTTTGTGCGATTCGACCAGCATTTCCGCATATAAATGCAAAATTGACCAAAGTTGAGGCAGCGAAATAAATTTTCCTATGATAAATGATTTTCACAAACAGAAAGAGATTTCGCATGGCAGAGCTCTGCGATACCTCGGCGGTCGAGGTGAAACGTTTGCTGACGGACCGGGAGATCTCTCCCGTGGAACTGGTTGAGGCCTGCCTGTCCCGGATTGCGGCGATCAATTCCGCCGTGAACGCCGTGGTGACGCTGGACGAGCAGGGGGCGCGAACCGCGGCCGGCCTTGCGGAACTTGCGTTCACGCGCGGCGACATGCGCGGGCCCCTGCAAGGTATTCCCGTCCTGATCAAGGATACCCAGGACACCGCCGGGCTCCGCACCACCTATGGAAGCCCGTTGTTTGCGAACCACGTTCCGGCCGCGGACCAGGCCTCCGTGGCAAGGCTGCGGGCGGCCGGGGCGATCATTCTCGGCAAGACCAATACGCCGGAATGGGCGGCGGGCGGCAACACACGCAACCCCGTGCATGGTGCGACCGGCAATCCCTTCGATCCAATGCGCTCGGCCGCCGGCTCCTCGGGCGGCTCGGCGGTGGCGCTGGCCTGTGGCATGGCGCCGCTGGCCTCGGGCTCGGACACCGGCGGCAGCCTGCGCAATCCGGCGGCCTATGCCGGCATTGTCGGCATGCGGCCCTCTTACGGGCTGGTCGCGAGCGAGCGGCGCGTGTTCGGCTGGTCCAATCTTTCGACCGACGGGCCGATGGCGCGCTCGGTGGCCGACGTCGCGCTGATGCTGTCGGTGATAGCGAGCGACGATGCGCGCGATCCGCTCGCCTACACGCTGCCGGGCGCGGTGATCCGGGGGCGGCCCGAGCCATGGAGCCCGCCACCTCAGATCGATTTGAAGGGCATCCGCGTTGCCTTCACCGACGATTTCGGTTTTGCGCCGACCGAGCGCGCGATCCGGCGGGCGTTCCGAAAGCGCGTCGAACGATTGGCGCCATCAGTTGCGGAGTGCCGCGAGGCTACGCCGGATTGCGCGGGCGCCGACGAGACTTTTGCGGTCCTGCGCGCCGCGCAGTTCTTGGCCACGCATGGCAAGACCTACCAGGAACGGCCTGACATGCTGGGTCCGAATGTGCGCGCCAATGTCGAGGAGGGGCTGCGTTACAGCCTTCAGGACTATGCCCGCGCGGCGGCCGCGCAGACGCGGATCTACCGCAGCTTCCAAACCTTCTTCGCGGGCTGTGACGTCATCGTCAGCCCTGCGATCACGCTCAGTCCGCGGCCGTGGGCGGAGCTCTACCCGACCGAAATCGACGGCGAGCCGACAAAGTCCTATTTCCACTGGCTGGCGCTGGCCTATGCCGTGACGCTGGCGGGGCATCCCGCACTGAGCCTGCCCCTGGGCCTCGATGACAGCGGCATGCCGTTCGGCCTGCAGATCGTCGGCCCGCGCGGCGGCGACGCCATGCTGCTCGCGGTCGCGGCTGCGCTGGAGGCCGCGTTCGCAGGAGATCCGGAACTTTGTCGGCCAAGGCCCGATCTCGCGCGTCTGTCCAATGCGCCGCCATTGTCCGCCACGCCCGGCTTTCTGGCCTGGGATTGAAACGAAGGCCTCGATAATCGAGCTCACTGAAAGCGAGTCAGCATGTCGTTTGCGTCTAAACAAACTACCAGCGTGGTTGGATTCGTTCTGCTCTATGTCGCTTTCTGCATCTCCTACATCGATCGCGCGGCGATCTCGATTGCGCTGGCCCAAATCGGCAAGGATTTCAACTTGCAGGCCTCCGATCTCGGCATCATCATCAGCGCGTTCTTCTTCGGATACGCCATCATGCAGGTGCCGGGCGGCTGGCTCGCCGACCGGATCGGATCGAAAATCGTCATCATCGCCACCATCGCGCTATGGTCGGTCTTCACTGTCATGACCAGTTTCGCCTGGTCGCTGCTCTCGCTGATCGCGATCCGCTTCATTTTCGGCATTGCCGAGGGCGGATTCCCGCCCGCCACCGTGAAGGCGATCACCGAGTTGTTCGACAAGCAGGCGAGCCCAAAAATGTCGGCGATGCTGTTGTCGTCGAACTATGCCGGCAGCATGATCGCGCCCCTCGTCATGGCGCCGCTGATCATCTGGCTCGGCTGGCGTCACGCTTTCACCGCAATCGGGGTTGCGGGCATCGTCTTTGCACTCGTCTACTGGGTGTCGATCCCGCGCTCCCAGGGCGATGCGCCTGCGGCTCAAGCCAGGAAGCAGGCGAGCACGGCGGAGATACGCGAGCTTCTGAAGAACCCGCTGCTCTGGCAGCTTCTGGCGGTCTGGTTCGGCCTCAGCTGCGTCAACAAGGGCCTGGACTCCTGGATGCCGACCTATCTGTTGCAGCAGCGCGGGCTCGATCTGAAAACCGTCGGTCTGCTCGCGCCGATCCCGTTCGTGCTGGCGACGATTTCGACCGCGATGGGTGGCTGGGTCATGACGACCTTCTTTGCAGAGAAGGAGAAGTATCTCTTGATCGCCAGCTCCACCTTGAGCGGCATCTTCCTCTACGCGATGTACCGATCCGAGACCATCACCGCGCTGATCGTGTTTCAGTCGCTGCTCTACTTCTTCAAATCCTTCGTGCTGGCCACCGTGATCGCGCTGCCGACCAAACTGCTGCGCAGCGACCGGATCGGCACCGGGATCGGCATGATCAATTTCGGCGGCCAGAGTGCCGGTTTTGTTGCGCCCGCGGTGATGGGCTTCATCGTCAGCGGGACCGGGTCGTTCGATGCCGCCTTCGGCTTCCTGATCGTCATGACCGCCATCGCCGTGGTCGTCGCCGCGACGATCAACACGGCACAAGAGCGTTTTGCGCCGGGCGCGGCGCCGGCATCGTGAGCAGAGGGCCTGGTTGCAGACAATGAAGAGCGCGATTGTTCTCGGCGCCGGAATGGTGGGGATCGCGACCGCGGTGCATCTGCAGCGCCGCGGCTGGTCGGTCGTGGTCGTCGATCGCAGGGAGCCGGGGCAGGAGACCAGCTACGGCAATGCCGGCTTCATCCAGAGCGAGGCGCGGCGACCCTATCCGATGCCGACCGACTTGATGTCGCTGCTCGAGATCGCCAGTGGACGCAGCAATGACGTGCACTACCGGCTTGCCTCGTTGCCGCGCCACGCAGGTCCGCTGCTGAGATATTGGTGGAATTCCTTTCCGGCGCGGCATGACCGGATTTCGGCCGACTATGCGCGGATCATTGCAAAGGCCGAGAGCGAGCATGACGATCTGATCCGCGCCGCCGGCGCGGACAACCTCGTGCGTCGCGACGGCTATCGGGTTCTCTACCGGGATCAGGCGGCCTTCGACCGCGACCAGGCTGACGCGGAGACGCTGCGCGCGACCTATGGCGTCAGCTTCCGCGCCATGTCGGCCGCCGATTTCGCCAAGGCTGAGCCGGGCTTGATCAACCATGGTGTCGGCGCGCTGCACTGGCTCGAGCCGTGGACGGTCTCCGAGCCCGGCGCGCTGGTCGCGGCCTACTCGCATCTGTTCGAGCGGCTGGGCGGCACGATCGTGCGTGGCGACGCCGAAAGCCTCAGCCAGACCGGGAAAGGCTGGGCGGTGACGTCAGCCGTGGGCCGGCTCGAGGCCGAGGCTGTCGTGGTGGCGCTCGGGCCGTGGTCGCCAAGCTTTCTGCGCCGGTTCGGCTACAAAATTCCGATGCTGGAGAAGCGCGGCTATCACCGGCACTACGCCGGCGGCGAGAAACTCGATCTGCCATTGCGGGACGCTGCGTTCGGCTATGTGATGGCGCCGATGACCAAGGGTTTGCGCCTGACCACCGGCGCCGAGCTCTCTGCGCCGGACGCCAAGCCGACGCCGGTCCAGCTCGTGCGCGCCGAGGCCGCCGCGCGCGAACTGATCGATCTCGGCAAGCCGGTCGAGGTCGAACCCTGGCTCGGCACGCGGCCCTGCATGCCCGACATGCTGCCGGTCCTGGGCCGCGCGGCCCGGCACGATGGGCTGTGGCTGCATTTCGGACATGGCCACCAGGGATTGACCCTCGGTCCCACCACCGGGCGCATGCTGGCCGAACTGATGAGCGGCGAACCGCCGGTGGTGGAGGCCAGCGCGTTCCGGCCCGATCGCTTCTAGCCTAGCTGTTCGAGCATACTGACAAGGATTTCATAAAGTAGATCGCTCGCCTCGGCGTACCGAAGGTGGCGAAGCACTCTCCGACACACGCGCGAAATTGCGTCGGAATTGCGCTGACACCTAGAACCGGTCGCGGTAGGGACGCTCATTGCTGAGCCGCCGCACAGAACCGGTTGTGCCGAAGCCGATCTCAACGCTCGCCCCGGCACCGTCAGACAGCGTGAGAAATCCGGGCTAGTCTAGCTCGTTATTCCTGCTTGAGGCCCGCCGACGCCACCACCTTCGCCCATTTCTCGGTCTCGTCGGCGATCAGCCTGGTGAAATCAGCGGGACGTCCCGGCATCGGCTCGCCGGCGATCGCTGCAAACCGTGCCTGCATGGCGCTATCGGCGAAGGCTGCGTTGATCTCCTTGTTCAATCGCTCGATGACATCGGGCGGTGTCCTTGCGGGCGCTGCAATGCCGTACCACTGGCTGGCCTCATAGCCCGGCAGCGCGCTCGCGACCACAGGCAGATCCTTCAGCACCTCGGCTTGCGAGGGGCTCGTAATGGCGAGCGCGCGCAGTTTGCCACTCCTGATGTAGTCCGCGGTTCCCGGAGCTGCGGCAAACAGGATCTGCACCTGGCCGCTCAGAAGATCGGTCAGCGCCTGGCTTTGTCCGCGATAGGGAACGTGGACCATCTTTGTGCCCGCCATCGCGTTGAACGATTCACCGGCCATGTGCGGCGCGCTGCCGATCCCGGCCGAGGCCATGTTGATCTTGCCGGGATTCTCGTTTGCGTAAGCGATCAATTCCAAAATGGTCTTCGCCGGCAGCGACGGGTGCACGAGGACGACCATCGGCACGCGGATCACGCCCGCGACCGGCGCGATGTCGTGCAGGAAGTTGAATTTGAGGTGAGGATAGAGCGACGCGTTGACCGCATTGGGCAGCGTCGCGAGCAGCAGCATGTAGCCGTCGGCCGGCGCGTTGACGACCGCTTCGGTCGCGATGTTGCCGTCGGCGCCGGTGCGGTTCTCGACCAGGAACGGCTGGCCAAGCCGATCGGTCAGCCACTGCCCGATCAGACGCGCGGTGATGTCGACACCGCCGCCCGCCGCAAAGCCGGCGACGATACGGACCGGACGCGAGGGATAGCCGGCTTCGGCGCTCGCAGCGCGTGACAGCATCGAAGATCCGCAGGCGGCTGCGATCAGCTCCAGCAGATGGCGGCGAGAGAGGGACATGAAAAATCTCGTGACGATGTTTTGCTCTGGACCGTCATGCTTAGCGCCGTAGCGCTTCGCCGTCACTGGTCCGTTTCCTCGAATGTCCGCGCGGTTGATTTGGGTCAAGTAGCCACGACCCTGGCATTGCTAGTCAGAATTCAAAGAAGGAGACGAGGATGAAATGCTATTTCATCGGCAGCGGGATCGGATCACTGGCTGGCGCCGCGTTTCTGATCCGCGACGGCAACGTCCCCGGTCAGGACATCACGATCTTCGAAAAGACGCTCCCGCTGGGCGGCAGCCTGGACGGAGTCCGTCTGGCCGATGGCTCCTATTCGCTGCGTGGCGGGCGGATGCTGACCACGGATCACTACGAGTGCACCTGGGGTCTGCTGTCATCGATTCCGTCCGTCTCCGATCGCGACAAGTCCGTTCACGACGAGACGATCGGCTTCAACACGACCTACGGAGCGCATTCGAAGGCGCGCCTCGTCGACCACAACCGGCACAGGGTCGACGTGTCGACCATGGGATTTTCCATGCACGATCGCATGGAACTGCTGCGGCTGACGGAAGCCTCCGAGGAGAAGCTCGGCAATACGCGCATTACGGACTGGCTGTCGCCGCCGTTCTTCGACACCAATTTCTGGCTCATGTGGCAGACCACATTTGCCTTCCAGCCGTGGCACAGCGCGGTCGAGTTCAAGCGCTATCTGCACCGCTTCATGAACGAATTCCTGCGGATCGAGACGTTGGCCGGGGTCAAGCGCACGGTCTACAATCAATATGATGCGATCGTCCTGCCGCTGGTGCGCTGGCTGGAAGAGAAGGGCGTCAACCTCGTCGGCGGCACAGAGGTCACCGACATGGAGATTGCCGACGAGGACGGCCAACATTGCGTCAGGCGTCTCAAGCTCGACCGGGACGGCGAGGGCGCAGAGATCGCGATCAGCGACGGCGACCTGGTGTTCTTCCAGAACGCATCGATGACTGATGCCACAAGCCTCGGCACGATGACTGCCCCGCCGGCAAAACTGACCAAGGCGGACAGCGCGGGATGGACGCTGTGGGAGAAGATCGCGCAAGACCGTCCGGAGTTCGGCAATCCCTCGGCCTTCAATTCATCGATCCCCGAATCCTGGTGGGAATCTTTTACGGTCACCTGCCGCAATCCGCGCTTCTTCGAGGCCATGGAAGCTTTCACGGGCAACGCAGCCGGAACCGGTGGGCTCGTGACGTTCAAGGACTCGAACTGGCTGATGTCGGTCGTGCTCTATCATCAGCCGCACTTCCTCGATCAGCCCAAGGACGTTCAGGTGTTCTGGGGTTACGCCCTGCATCCGGACCGGATCGGGAATTTCGTCGCGAGGCCCATGGCCGAATGCGGTGGCGCCGAGATCCTCCGGGAATTGTGTGGTCATCTCAACTTCGACCCGTCGGTGTTTTACGAGGCGACCTGCATTCCCTGCCGGCTCCCCTACATCACCAGCATGTTCATGCCGCGGACCAAGACCGATCGTCCCGTCCCGGTGCCGGCGAAGTCGAAGAATCTCGCCTTCGTCAGCCAGTTCGTCGAACTGCCCGACGATGTCGTCTTCACGGTCGAGTATTCGGTGCGCGCAGCACAAACCGCAGTGTATCGGCTGTTAAGGATCGACCGCGCAATTCCCGGCATTACGCGGCACGACAGGTCGTTCCGGGTGCTGCTGGACACCATGGAAAAAGCGTTTGCCTGATCCTTCGCAGACTGACCCGGCTGCTTGCGTGCGGGTCTCGGCGGCTTGACCTAAATGGCGCGGGGCGCCCGGCTGCGGCCTGGGTTTATTTTGCGTTCCGGCGGCGGGCACACACCTCGTGTAAAGCTTTTACCGTCATAGGATGGCGATCCATCCCGGGAAGGCCGGAACGCCATGCGACTCCTCAGCTTCATCTATCGCGTCCTGTCGAATTTCGCGTTCCTGGCGATGGCCTATTTCAGCCTCAACTACATCGAGAAATACAATAACCGCGCGACCCTCGCGATCCTGATCCTGGTTTACGCCGTCATGCGCTCGGTCTCGGCGTTGCGCTCATTCTACTTCTACAGCCGGATCGAGCGGCTCGAGGTCGAGGCGCGCCGCATGGTGGGACTTTTGGTCGAGGGACCCAGCGGCGCGGCGCTGCGCAAGCACCTGGTCGGTGAGGTCAGCCTGCTGCGCCGTGACGGCGAAATCAAAGCCTATATCGACCTGTTCTTCCTGGCCGCCGTCGTGCTGATCTGCGTCGGCAAGATCGTGAGCGGTTAGGGCAGCAGCCGCTTGGCGAGCTCCTCGTAGAGCATCTGGTTGCCGGCGACCGAAAAATGGTCGTCGCCGAGGATGTAGAGATGCTCGTACCAGTCGGCGTCGCGGTCGGCGACGGCGAAGTAGGGCGGAAACAGGTCGATGAACGCCTTGCAGCGACCTGGGCAGAAATCGCGCCAGATCCTGACCTGCCTGCTGTCCCGGTCGTTCTGCGCGATCTGCTGGGCCCAGGGATAGACCACGATGGTCAGCGGAATGCCGCGGCTCTTCAGGAGATCCGAAAGCTTCGTCATGTTCTGCAGCGAGCGCGCAATGCCGCCCTCGACGCCCAGCGGTTCATATCTGGCAGGGTCGACATCGGGCCTTGTCCAGCCGATCCGGTCATGGTCGCGCTCGATTGCCCTGCGCCGGTTGCCGAGCATCGACTGCACCCATCGCTTGGCGGAGATCCGCGCGCGATTGGTGACCACGAAATGGTCGATGAAGTAGTCGTGCTTCAGCGGCGAGGCCGGCGGATAGGTGCCGGGCGGCAGGGTGCAGTACTTCTTGTATTGCGGGTCTTCATCGATGCAGAAATAGGACGTGGCCTCGTCCTCGACGTCCGAACTGTCGGACAGCAGCACCACCTCGTCGAACTGCAGCCCGAGCTCGAGCAGGTACTTGACCTTCCTGTAGTAGATGCTGGGCGAATAGGATGCGACCCCGGCGTCGAGAAACTCGACCTTGGGATCACGCGCTTCGCCGGCCTGATTGAGCAATCCGAAGAAGGTCTTCTCGTAGGGAATGCCGATCGCCTCGGTGAAGGAATCGCCGACCAGGAGAATCCGGCGATGATCTGATTTCAGCGGCACCTCGCGGACCGATCCATCCTTGAAGCCGAGGCTGTTGGTAAAAAGCGGATAGCGCGCTTCGCCCCAGACGTCATAGCCGTCGAAATTCGCCAACAGGCCGTGGTCGTAGATCGGATTGGCGATCCGCGCCGCATGGTCGCGTTCCTGCCCCATCGTGAAGGCGGAGTAGAGAAAGTCGAAGCCGAGAAACAGCGCGACGCAATAGAAAAACATCAGGACATTGACCAGCACCCGCTTTGGCGCGAACCACGCCTTGAATCGTCGTGCGGGAAAAAAAGGCGAAAGCCGGTCCTTCATTGCGTCTCGTCAGATGTTGAGGCCCCGCACGCCCCATACCCGTCTCTGACCTTGGCGGCAACCCGGCCGAACTCGGCTCGGCGTCGTCCATGCGCGAGGCGTCACCGACCTGATGGGATTCGTGCAGAGCATTTGCGCAACCGAGCAGGACGACATACGCGAGAGGCTGCGCGCGGCTCTCCGGATCACCCTGACCGACGGCTTGTGCCGGCTCAGCGCTTCTTCAGGCTTGCAACCCGCACCGGCGGCTTGGCTCTGGCATTGTCCAGAACCTCACGTTCGGACGCACTGCGCTCCGCAACGCGCGACTTCTGGTGACTCCGCCCGATATGGCGTCCGTGGGACCGGCGTGAGGAGGACCTGGTCGTGTGGATCGCAACCGACCTCGCCGGCGTCGCCTCGCGCGCGCTGGCCGGCGCGCGGTCGGACTCCCGCGCAAGCAGCGGCACGGACTCGACCGGCGCATGCACTTTTTCCGCGATCTCGAACAGATTGGCCGCCGGCACCGGCAGGGCGCTATCGGCGTTGTGCGGAATGACGCCGATCTCGCGAGGCCACGGCGCCTGGCGCGGCAGTGGCACGCCATTCGACCGCCGCGGCGCTGAGAAAGATTCGTTCATCAGCAGTTCGCCGTCGAGCGCGCCCAAATCGGAAAGCGATGGGGCGGCGAGCGTGACGTCGGCGGCGATCTCCAGTTCGGGGACTTTTGGCCAGCGTGCGATCGGTACGGTCTCAGAAACCGGATGCAGCTGCCAGTCCTGCGGCTCGGTTGCGGTCGCGACGCGGTCGGCCGTTGCCGGCACGACATGGACGATATGGTAGCCGCGAACCTTGAGTTCGTGCAGGAAGCGGGGCAGCGCCGCGACCGTGCGGGCCTGGATGTCGTGCAGCAGGATGATGCCGCGGCCTCTCGCCTCCAGCCGCTTGATCGCGAGGTCGAAGACCTGGTTGGACGAAATGTGCCGCCAGTCGTCGGCGAGAAAGTCGGCGCTCCAGACCTGGATTCCTCGGGATGCCAGATACTGCTCTGCGACTTCCGAGCGCTCCAGTCCAGGGAAACGGAAAAACGGTGCGAGGCCGGAGGGATCGCTCATCGCCGCCGTGACCGACGCGATGCCTTGGTCGATTTGCGGCTGGGCGCGCTCGATCGGGAACCTTGTGAAGCCGAGCGGATGCGACTGGGTGTGGGTTCCCACCGTATGGCCGGCGGCAACCAGCTTGCGGACGCCGTCCGGGTTGGCCTTGGCCTGATCGCCGATCGTGAAGAAGGTCGCCTGCACGCACTGATCGGCGAGGGTCTGCAATATCTGGTTGCTGTTGCGGGGCAACGGTCCGTCGTCGAAGGTCAGCACCACCTCACGGTCGTGTAGCGGAAGCGTTTCCCTGTATTGCATCGCGCCAATCCGCGGATGCTCCTTCGGGTCGACGACGAGCGTCCGCGAAGTTCCGATCGCGTCGGGATGGCCGGGGCAATCGGCGGCGGCCGCCCCCTGCGCGACGACGAGCCAAGCCAACAATCCCAGACCGGACATCGCTCGCCATCGGATCCGCACGCGACCAGAACGCTCAACCGCCATGACGCACCACCTGCATTCCCTATTCCAAGACCGGAAAAGCCAACATTGAAACATGTCGAGCGGCTGGTTTCCCGGCTTCGCTCGACGGCCTGCCGCACCAATCTATGTATGCCCGCAAAAACCCCTTCAATAGCCCTCAGGCGCTGAACCCAGTCTGAACAATCCGTCATCCACAGCCACTGCGGATAGAGCGGCCAAGTCCGGTTCCATCTGCGAAAAATCTGGGCCGGCGGTCAGAGCTGCTTTGCGCCACTGTCCGGGGTGACCGGCACGAGATGCACCACGTGATAGCCATTGTCGCGGAGATAACGCAGAAAAGCAGGCAGCATGGCGGCGGTCCAGGCCTTCGTATCATGCATCAGGATGATGCCCTTGCGGGCAGCCTTCAATCGTCCAACCAGCAGCTTGAACTCCTGTTCCGGCGTCATCCTGATCCAGTCGCTGACCCAGAAGTCGGCGCCGAATACCGCGATCTCGCGCGACTGCAACAGATCGAGCAGGGCCGGTGAGGATTCGAAGTTGGGAAACCGGAAGAACGGTGTGGAGGGCGTCGTCGCCGCCGCGCCATGGAGGGCCAGTTCGTCGGCGGCAATGCCATGGTCGATCTCGTCGGTCGCGCGGCCCAGGCTGATCTTCGGCAGGCTTGGATGGTCCCAGGTGTGATGCCCGACCGTGTTTCCCTCCGCCGCGATCCGCCGCACCAGGTCCGGGTGATCGGCCGAATGCTCCCCGATCAAGAAGAAGGTTGCGTGAACGCACTCCTTCGCCAGCGCCGCCAGCACCTTTGGCGTGGTCAGCGGGGAGGGGCCGTCATCGAAGGTCAGCACGACCTCGTGGTCATGCAAGGGCAGCGTCTGCGGAAAGCTCTTGAGGCCGACCCGGGGGGTGAGTTTTGGATCGACGGCAAGTACGCGAGAGGTCCCCAGAGTGCCCTCGCGCGGGCAGTCGGCCGCGCGAGCCGCAGCGGCCATTGCGGACAAGACCAGCAACGCACCGATCGCCGAGAGAAGCCAGCTCTGCCGCGGTATATTTTCCATTGCGCCGGACGTTTCCGATTGGGTATCGGATGTTCCTATAGTGTAAGGCTCGGTCGATAATGACGAGTTGAGCAGGTCTGTCAAACCGGGGATGCACGTCATGAGCGATCAAATCGACGTCCCCCGCACCGACGAGGCGGCTCCGCTGGATCACGTCGAAATGCGCGGAGAGCATGGCGAGATCCGCCGCGACTTCGTCGAGCGCATTGCCGGCGCGATCAGGGCGGGCGATGCCGACACTTTGCGCGCCGTCGTTGCCGACCTGCACGAAGCCGACCTCGGTGACCTGATCGCCGCGCTGGAGGCCGAGGATCGCGTCAGCCTGGTGGAGCTGACCGGAGCCGACTTCGACTTCTCGGCGCTGAATGAGGTCGATAATACCGTTCGTGAGGAAATTCTCGACGAACTCGAACCGGAGACGGTTGCCGAGGGCGTGCGGGAACTCGAGTCCGACGATGCGGTCGAACTGCTCGAGGCGCTGGGTGAGGCCGAGCAGGAGGAGATCCTCGAAAAGCTGCCGCCCTCCGAGCGCGACGTGCTGGCGCGCAGCCTCGACTATCCGGAAAACTCGGCCGGCCGGCGGATGCAGACCGATTTCATCGCGGTGCCGCCGAACTGGACCGTGGAACAGGCGATCGACTATCTGCGCGAGACCCCCGATCTGCCGGAGCGCTTCTACGAGATCTATGCCGTCGGCAATGATCGGCACTGGCAGGGCGCGGTGCCGCTCGACGCGCTGCTGCGCGCACGCCGACCGGTGCTGCTGGCCGATCTGATCGACAAGGAGCGCCGCAAGGTCTCGGTGATGGATGATCAGGAGGAGGTGGCCCGACTGTTCGGCAAGTACAATCTGGTCACCGCCCCCGTGCTCGACCCTGACGATCGGCTGGTCGGCGTCATTACGGTCGACGACGTCGTCGACGTCATCGCGGAGGAAGCCGACGAGGAGATCAAGGCGCTGGGCGGCATCCCCAGTGACGAGGAACTCTCCGACAGCGTCTGGACCATCGCCAGGGGCCGTTTCAACTGGCTGCTCGTGAACCTCGCCACCGCCTTCCTCGCCGCTTCGGTACTCGGACTGTTCAAGGGGCAGCTCGAAAAGATGGTGGCGCTGGCGGTGCTCGCGCCGATCGTGGCGAGCCAGGGCGGCAATGCCGCGACCCAGACCATGACGGTGGCCGTCCGGGCGCTCGCAACGCGCGAACTCGGCGCCAGCAACGCTTGGCGCGTCGTGCTGCGCGAGGGTCTGGTCGGGCTCGTCAACGGCCTGGCGTTTGCGCTCATCACCGGTGTTGCGGCGGTTGCATGGTTCAGGATTCCGGGGCTCGGTATCGTGATTGGGCTTGCCATCGTCTGCAACCTGGTGGCCGGCGCCCTTGGCGGCATTCTGATTCCGATGGCGCTGGAGCGGGTGCGGGCCGACCCCGCCGTGGCCTCCGGCACCTTCGTGACGACCGTCACCGATGTGGTGGGCTTCTTTTCTTTCCTCTGTATCGCGACGATCTGGTTCGGCCTGAATTAGCTCAATCTGCCCAAGCCCTTTTATCGTTAATCCGGCCTTAACGCGGCTCGCCGATGATCCCCGGGCGAAAGGGATGGGGATCATGCGGCGTTTGCGTCTGAAGGCCGATGGACGGATTGTCGAGTTGCGGGACGGGCAGGAATTCTCGCTGCAGCCCGTCTCGCCCGTTCCAGCCGCACAGGAGCTGCCGGGCGTGCGCGATCTGCGCCGGCGCGCTCAGCTGACCCAGCAGCAGTTTGCGGAGAAGCTCGGCGTTCCCGTAGAGACCATCAGGAACTGGGAGCAGGGCAAGCGCGCCCCGCGCGGGCCGGCACGGGCGCTGCTGGCGGTCATCGCGCACGCCCCGGAGACGGTGTTTGCGGCCTTAGCCAAGGCGTAGGCCAAAGGCGGAAGCTTCCGTTGGCAGAGTGCCGCCGACGGGACATAATGTTTGCGGATCGCTTTCAAGAGTATCCGCCTATGAACGTCATCGAAGCCAACGGCGCAAAAATCCCCTCAATCGGGCTCGGGACCTGGGAACTGCGCGGGCGGCCATGCGCGCGTATCGTCGAGCAGGCGCTGAAATTCGGCTATCGCCACATCGATACGGCCCAGGTCTACGAGAACGAGCGCGAAGTCGGGGAGGGCGTTCGCGCCTCCGGCGTCCGGCGCGACGAAATTTTCCTCACGACCAAGATCTGGACCAATCATTTTGCGCCCCACGATCTGGAGCGTTCGACCAAGGAGAGCCTGGTGCGCCTGCGGCTGCCCGAAGTCGACCTTCTGCTGCTGCATTGGCCCAATCCGCATGTCCCATTGCCGGAAACGCTGGGTGCACTGGCCCATGCCAAGCGACTTGGCCTGACACGGCACATCGGCGTCTCGAATTTCACGGTGGCCTTGATGGATCAGGCGGTGGCCGCCTGTCCGGAGCCGCTGGTCTGCAACCAGGTCGAATATCATCCCTATCTCGACCAGACCAAGGTCTTGGAGGCTTGCATCCGTCACGGCCTGGGGCTCGTCGCCTATAGCCCGGTCGCCAAGGGCCGGATCAAGACCGATCCGACCCTGGTCCGGCTCGGGCGCATGCATCGCAAGAGCCCGGCGCAGATCTGCCTGCGCTGGCTCGTGCAGCAGAATGTCGCGGCGATTCCGCGGACCTCACGGATCGAGCGGTTGTCGGAAAACATCGAGATTTTTGATTTCGAGCTGAGCGACGAGGAAATGAGCGACATCTCGGCGATGGGAAGCGCCAATGGGCGCCTGACCGACTTCGCCTTTGCTCCGAAATGGGATTGAGGTCAGGCTAGGGCCCGCTATGCTCGATGGCTGGGCGTTGTGGCGCACGCGCGCGGTTTCCTCACGCCTCTGATCGCCCCCGGGGGAACCTGCGAGCCGATGACGACGTAACGTGGAATGGCGGCACGATAGAGGGGCGGGCATTGCGGCATCGGCGATCGGGCATCTGTCGATCGTTGCCCTGCTGATTCTGCTCGCCGAGGTGCATCCGTTCGGCGCGGTGCCCACCGAGCCGATTACGGTCGATCTCGTCACGCCCGCCGAAGCTGACGGGAAGGTGGAACCGACTCCCGCGCCCAGGCCTGTTCCGCAATTGCCGCTGCCCGACAAGCCGGCCGCGGCACCTGATACGGCTGTCCAGCCCAAACAGGCTGCGGCGCCAGCCACGCCCCAGCCTGCGCCGCCGGAGCCACCACCACGACCTGCGAGCGCGCCGCCGGAGAAGCCGTCACCCCAAGGGGCTCGTCAAAACCCCGGCCCTCCGCCGCGCACGGCGCCGGCCGCCCCAGCATCGGCGGCGCTTGGCTACACGCCGCCCGAACCCGACCTGACGGTGAAATACCACGTGCTGCTGGGCCTGCCCGGCGAGTTGCCGCCGCCATCCGCACCTTCCGACAAGCCCGGTGACGGCATCGATGCGACCGCCTCGACCGCCGCCGATGTCGACTCCAGCCTGGTCGCGCAGTTTCGCCGCCATCTGAAATCCTGTTCGAAGCTGCCAGCGTCGATTGCGCCATCCGACAATGTCATGATCAAGCTGCGCGTGCTGATGGCCTCCAACGGCACGCTGGCGGCCGCCCCGATCCTGATCGAAGCGAGCGCCTCCGCGAAGGGCCCGCTGTTGATGCAGGGCGCGATCAGCGCGCTGCAGGCCTGCCAGCCCTATGCGATGCTGCCCAGGGATCGCTACGGCGAGTGGAAGGTGATCGACCTGACCTTCACGCCGCAGGACTTCACCGGCTAGAGCGTTTCGAGCGAAGCGGGCACCGGTTCGCGTGAAGAAACGCGTCAAAGCGAGAATCCAGGGGTTCCGTTCCGATTCAATCGGAACGGAGAAGGCTCTTAGTCGCTCCGTGCGTTGACCAAACCGTAACGCTGAGCCATTGCACGTAGATTTCCGGGAGGAAAATTTAACGAAACCTTATTGCGGGGGGATTAGTCGAACGAGCATCATAGTTTGAGGATTATCGATGATGCGCAGCATCCTTTCGCTGCTGCTCCAGAAACTCGTGCGCCTGCACGGCCATTTCGTGACCTGCAGGAGCGGCAACACCGCGGTCCTCTTCGGGATTGCTGCAATTCCATTGTTCGGTGCCTTGGGAGCGGCGCTCGATTTCGCCAGGATCGCCAAGCTGCAGTCGACGCTGCAGTCGGCCATGGACGCGTCGGTGCTCGCCGGCCTTGCTGCCGCGAGCGGCAGCGAAATCACGACCGCGACCAGAATCTTCAACGCCAATTTGAACGACTCGTCCGGCACGCTTGGCGCACCATCCTACACCTTGGACAAGACGTGCGGGTGCCTGACCGGTACCGTAGCGGGGACGATCCCGATGTCGATCATGGCGATCGTCGGTGTATCCACGATGCCGGTCAGCATCACGTCGAAGGCGGCCAACAAGAAGACCGCGACGAAGACGCTGACCGTGACCGTGACACCAACCAAAGCCCAGGGCTGGTATCCAAAAGTCCTCTACGTATGGACCAAGGACTCCAGCGGAACCGTCACCGCCATGACCCAGATGCTGAGCTACGATTTCGAGTTCACACCGAGCCAGTATGGCTGGACCACGCCGTCCCTGAACGTGGCGAGCGCGCGGCTGACGCTCGACCCGAGCTATCAGACCTGGGGGTACAAGGTCCGCGTCTATTACGGCACCGCATTCGGCGACCAGTCGATGGCCGGGTTTCAGGGACCCTATTACGAGATGTGGAGCGACAGTCTCCCACCGCCCTCGGTCAAATATCAAACCGCGACGCTCCAGGGCGACGTCCATACCACCGGGACCTGCGATGGCAATGGCGGCGAAACGGTGAATATCGAAGACGGCGGTAACTCGGACTACCAGGACATGATTCTGAAAATGACCTGCACGACCGGCCAGGCAACCGTCACCGGGACGCCCTACCTCTTGAACTGAGCGACGGCGGACAGCAAGCGAGACATCAGATCACCTCAAGAGTGCAGAGAACCTCGTTGACGGCCCGGCCATGACGCATCCATTTTCGCCGAAATCTCTGATGCGACGACTGGCTCACCTGTCGCGCTTCCGAACCGCTTGTCACGGCGCAACAGCGGTGGAATTTGCCCTGATCGGGCCTGTCTTTCTTGCGTTGCTGATTGCCGTTCTGCAGGTCGGCATCGTGTTCTTCGCCGAGCAGGCACTGCAATCGGCGGCCGTCGCCGCGAGCCGGCTCGTCCTGACCGGCCAGGCCCAAAGCAGTTCGATGACACAGGCTCAATTCCTGAATGCGATCTGCCCATCGGTGCAGTCCTTGTTCACCTGCTCGGACATCATGATCGACGTGCAGAATTACAGCTCATTCAGCACTGCAAACTATTCGACGCCGACACTGACCTACGACGCACAAGGCAATGTCACCAATCAGTGGTCATTTGCGCCCGGCACCGCCGGCAGCATCGTCATCGTGCGCTTCATCTATCAGTGGCCCGTGATCGGCGGTCCACTCGGCTTTTCGCTGTCCAACCTGTCGAGCGGGAAGCGCCTGATGATGGGCGTCTCGGCTTTTCGGGTCGAGCCATACTCGTGACCCGTCAAGGACGAAAATGCCGATTATGATCAGGTCAGCAGACCGGGGTGGCATCCGACGAAAGCGGATGCGTCGTCGCCTCGTCCGACGCTACCTTGCGTCGACGCAGGGCATCGCCGCGGTTGAATTCGCGTTGCTGCTGCCGCTGCTTCTGCTGATCCTGTTCGGGATGATGGATCTCGGATCCGCCATCGTCATCAAGAGCAAGGTGCGCACCGCGGCATCGACGGTGTCGGAAATCGCCAACCAGTACACGACCATTCATAATACGGACGTGAGCGCCATTCTCGGTGCAGCCGCCGCGGTCATTACGCCATATTCCGTTTCCAACGCCTCGGTGGTTCTGTCGCAGATCACGATCGACAGCAGCGGCAAGGCCACCGTGAGCTGGAGCGACGCGCAGAATGGCACCGCACGCACGGTCGGTTCGTCCTACGCGGTCCCGGCCGGTATCGCCGTTGCCAACACCGTCCTGCTGCTGGGCGAGGTGAGCTACAAATTTACACCCGCGTTCGGCTATGCGGTCATCGGCGGCATGACCTTGCAAGACACCCTCTACGCCACGCCAAGAAGCGGAGCTTCGATCACGCGTAGCCCTTAGAGCGTTTTCGAGCGAAGTGGGCACCGGTTCGCGTTGAAGAAAACGCGTCAAGTCAGGAATCTGGAGCCTCCGTTCCGATCAATCGGAACGGAAAAGGCTCCAGGGTTTGCGGGCTGCGGCCTCAGCTCCCCATCGCCCGCCACGCATTGGACGCGAATTGGCGGCGCCAGGTCACGATGACGACGGCCCCGGTCGTCACGAACAGGACCCATGGGCTTACGAACCAGCCGAGATAGCCGAGCGCAAAGAAGAATGCGCGCTGGCCGCGGTTGAAATGGCGGCCGGCGGCCTCGAACAGGCGCGAGGTGCGGATGACATGCGCCTCCGCTTCCGGCGTATCGCGATGGCCGGCCGCAGGCATCGCGCCGAACAGGATCGCGACGTAGTTGAACAGGCGATACGCCCAGGCGAATTTGAAGAAGGCGTAGACGAAGATCAGGATCAGTCCCAGGCACTTGATCTCCCACAACGCCGGCGCGGGGCTGATGTCGACGGGCAGCTTCTTGAGGATGTTCAGGGCGTCCTCGGTCGCCCGAAGCAGCGCCAGGCCACCGCCGACGGCGAGCAGGCTGGTGGAGGCAAAGAACGCCGTCCCGTTCTGCAGCGAGGCCATGATCTGCATGTCGACCATGCGCGCCTCGCGATCGAGCATGCGCCTGACCCAGATCTCGCGGTAGGCATTCATCCGCGCCGACAGGCTGTCGCGGCCATAGGCGCTGTGCTCCAGCGTGACCGCATAGACCAGCCATTCGATGGCGAAGAAGCCGACCGCGAGGCTATCGACGAGATATGGGGCCATGCTGTATCCCTCGCCGGGCGCGACGTGCGGCCCGGCCGTGATGTTGCGACGAGGACGCGGTATTCTGCCGTCCCGGATGGTGAGCGTATAGCTGAAGAAGGCGTGTTGGGGATGACGTTGAAGCTCGTGATCGGCAACAAGAACTATTCGTCCTGGTCGATGCGGCCGTGGCTCGCGCTGCGGGCAAATGACATTGCCTTCGAGGAGATTTTCGTCCCGCTCTACACCGGCGACGCCGACAAGAAGAGGATTTTGAGCTTTTCGCGCGCGGGCAAGGTCCCGACGCTGATCGATGGCGACATTACGGTCTGGGATTCGCTCGCCATCATCGAATACCTCGCCGAGCGATTTCCGTCAGCCCCGCTGTGGCCGGAAGACCGCGCCGGGCGTGCATATGCCCGTGCCATCTCGGCCGAGATGCATTCCGGCTTCCAGGCGCTGCGCAACGAATGCGGCATGAATCTGCACCGCCCGGTCGGTGCGGTCACGCTGTCGGCGGATGCGCAGGCCAACGTGGCGCGTATCCAGGAGATCTGGATCGACTGCCGCGAGCGCTACGGTCGAGAGGGGCGATTTCTGTTTGGCGCCTTCGGCGCCGCGGATGCGATGTTCGCGCCCGTGGTCCATCGTTTTCGCACCTACGCGATCGACGTCGCGCCACAGGTCAGGGCCTATATGGAAACGATGATGGCACTGCCGGCATTTGCGCAATGGACCGAGGAGGGCCTTGCCGAGACGCTGGTGATCGAGCGGTTCGAGGCGGTTTGAGGCGCCAAGCGCATTATGACAGCCGCCACGGCTTGACGGATCGGGATCAAGCCGGTCTCTATCCGATACACGGCGTAGCGCCTCAGTAGAGGAGGATCGGCAATGGGAATTCTCGACTCGTTGGAAAACTCGCCGGCGCTGAGGAACGCGCTCGGCCAGCTCGGTGCGGCGGTCCTTCCGGCGGTGCTTGGTGAGGTGATGGGGACCGGCAGCCAGGGCGGGCTCAACGCCATCGTGGCGAAGCTGGAGCAGGCCGGATTCGGAGATCAGGTCAAATCCTGGATCGGAGCCGGCCAGAACCTGCCGATCTCGGCCGATCAGTTGCGGCAGGTGCTGGGCAGTGATGTGGTGAGGCAGCTGGCCGCCAAGTACAACATTCCTGTGGATCAGCTTTCCGAGATTTTGGCTCAGCAACTGCCCAAGGCTGTGGATCACGCGAGCCCGGACGGAAAGCTGCCACATTCGGCCTGAACAGCCCACAGTCGCTCCAGCTCGCCTGGCAGCCGGTAAAGCAGGGGTGCCTAATCTAGGCCATTGAAAAACCTTCCGGATTCTCAGGTTAGCCATGCTGGGATGCCACTGGCCAATGGCCGACGGCGCGTGCTATACAAATCCACGTGTTCTAGCCGGCCGACGCAGCGGGGACCGTGGCGCGCGGCCAGGCACTTTTGCGTGATGGAGAGCGCGTTGAAGCACAAATTCCCTATCGGAACGACCGTCTACTTTACCGCGAGCAATGTCTCGCGTCCGGCTGCGAGCGGCACCTATGAAATCATCCGGCTGCTGCCGACCGAGGGCGACGACTGTCAGTACCGCATCAAAAGCTCGACCGAGGCGTTCGAACGAGTCGCCAAGGAAAGTCAACTTGCCATCTCCTGAATGTTCCACCGGGACCTTGCTCTAGCGGGGTTGCCGGCGCGCTCGCACTGGGCAATGATCTGGCTCGCGATCGCATGCAAGAGTTCCGATTTTGTCGATCGCCTGATGGAACGCTGCGATGATGGGCTTGGCGGGACGGAACCTGTTCGTCGCCGCCAAAATACCCCGTTCGCAGAACCATTCCGCCAGTTGAGTGCCGTAGATCGGCATTCAACGTAATTCAAGGCGCTCTAAGCGGCGTGAGGGATGATCGCGCATGAACTGGGGATGGGCCGCATCGCTCGACCAAGTCCTGCGCTCACCGGCTTTTCCGATGTGGGTGACGCTGGCGGCTGCAGGCTTCTTCGGGCTCGTGGTGCTGATCACGATGCTTCGCGCCGACAAGTCGGCGGCGAATGGTGCATTGACGATCATCACGCTGCTCGCGGTCGGCGTCGCGGTTGCCGCGACCTTCGACCGCCTCGGGCCGATGAACCGCAGCATGACGATGCCGAGGGAGGCGCGGCAAGCGCCGACGGCTAGCATGACCTTGCCGGCCCTGGCCTGTATCGAGGATCTGGCCGGCGATACGGTTCTGACCGCCTGCGAGAAGGATCTGTTCAGTTCCGCCGAGGTCGCCGCGGCCGCCGTGAGCTATGCCGCTTCCGAAATCGAGCGGCTCGCGACTTATGGTGACGTTGCCTCTGCCAACCAGGACATGACACCCGATCTGATGTCGCTGCGGCAGGCAGTGGAGCGCGATCGCTATGGGCTCATCGCGCACATCCTCACCGAGCGATACCGGTGCACGCCTTCGGATTGCGCGGTTTTCCGCGCGATCAGCAACCGCCGGCAGATCGTCGCGAACATGGAAGCCCACACCTATGACGGCCTGATTGCGCGCTACGCGGCAGCGTGGAACATGCCACAGTCGCCGCTACAAGGTTCGGCGGCAGCAGCCGCACCGGGACAGCTCGCGCCAGGAGCGCCGCTTGCGGCGCAGGGATCGCTGGTGGCGCCGCAGGGACCGCTCGGGTCCTCTGTACTGGTCGGCCGGCCCACCAATGCCGAGTTTCCCACAGCAGCCTCGACGCCGCCTGTGAGCATCATGACGGCGGAGCCCGGCACAGGGATACGTCCGGCGGCGGCATCCAAGGGAGCCGCTCCGCCGGCAGCTGCGGCTTCGCCGGCTCCGGCAGCGAAGAAGCCGCCGCCACCCGCAGCCCCCAAGCAGGCACGCGCGACGCCGCCCGCGGCGCCATCAGCACCGGTGCAGATATCCCCAGAGGCATCCGCGCCGCCGGAGGTGGCGCGGGAATGATCCTTCCAATGGCGGCGGACGGTCGTTATAGCGTCCAGGCCGTCCATTGATGGGACGCGCGAGAACTCTGCGACCAGAAACAACGAAGCTAGGGAACCTCGGCTCCGGTCTCGACAGATCGGACGATCGAAGTGCCGGTCAAGAAACATGCCGCTTCACCTCATCAAGCTTGCCGTGGGCTGCGAGTCGGTCAAGGAACTGAAGGACTGGATAGCGGAACGCATGAAGACCGCGAAGAAGCAGGGGCTTCCGCAACGCCACGTCCACGTCACGCGAATGACGCCGAAACGGGTCGACGACATTCTGGCCGGCGGATCGCTCTATTGGGTGATCCGCGGCGAGATCGCCGCGCGGGAAAAGATCATCGCGATCGAGCCGTTCCGCGACCGCGACGGCATCGGACGATGCCGCCTGGTGATGCAGCCGAAGGTGATCGCGGTCTCGCCGCGGCCGATGCGTCCGTTCCAGGGCTGGCGCTATCTCACCGAGGACGCAGCTCCCGCTGATTTCGGCAGGACCACGGCCACGGGCGTCGCCGCCATGCCGGAACCGATGCGACGCGAACTGCGCGATCTCGGATTGCTGTAGAAGCTCCGGCTCCCGCGAAAGGATCGTGACACGGCCAATGCGCACGCCTTTCGCGCGTAAAATAGCCCGACGATGTGGACGGTGCTGTCGAGTTTCACCGATCATGACATCGGTGTCAGAATTCCAAAGCGCGGCCACGCTCCGTGAAACTGCGGGGCTGCACCAGAAGCTTGTCCCGGCCGCGAACTGCGGCGTGCTCGAGAAGGCCGCAGCTAGACCTGCCGCTGTATCGATTTGCAATTTCAACCACGAGATATGCACGTCATCGAGCGCACCCTTGGTTGGCAGTGGCGCAACTGCTCGCTTTCCTGCTGTGGCAATCTTCATCGGCGCGACGCCGGATCCAAGCGCTTGCGAATCACTTTGCGCATGCGCCGGGTGCTCAAGCTGCATCATTCATGTGAATCCATTTCGGTAGGCGGTGCGGTGATGCAGCGATTCATGATTAAAAAAACACAGCGTCGAGTGATTTCAGAATACGCGCACGCATTTCACTTGACCGCAGTCGCGCGTGACTCGAAGATCATTTGCAGGGGGCGAATATGCTGGTGCAGGCTAGCCAAGGGCAATCGGGCTCGGCTCACGTGGTCGTGCTGGGCAATGAGAAGGGCGGTTCGGGGAAATCCACCACCGCACTGCACGTCGCCGTTGCCCTGATGAAGGCCGGACAGCGCGTGGCGACCATCGACCTGGACTGCCGGCAGCAGAGCTTCACCCGCTACATCAACAATCGCAGCGTCTGGGCCCGGCGTACCGGCATCAATCTCGAGTTGCCGACGCATTACTGCTTTAAGCTCGGCGAGACGATGCAGATCGCCGACAACGAGAACGCCGAGTTTCTTCAGTTCATGGAGGCGGTGAGCGCGGTCGAGAGCGCGTTCGATTTCATCGTGATCGATACGCCGGGAACCGACAGCTATCTGATGCGCTTGGCGCACTCGATGGCCGACACGCTGGTCACCCCCATCAACGACAGTTTTCTGGATTTCGACGTGCTCGGCACGGTCGATCCCGCGACCTATGCCGTTACCGGGGAAAGCCATTATGCCGAGATGGTCCGCGACGCCCGCCGCAAGCGGCGTCAACTCGACGGTGCGTCGACCGACTGGATCGTGGTGCGCAATCGCCTGTCCATGCTGGGATCCCGCAACAAGCAGCTCGTCGCCGACGGCCTGAAGGAACTGGCGCTCCGGCTCGGCTTCCGCTCGATCGACGGGTTTGCCGAGCGCGTGGTCTACCGCGAGTTCTTTCCGCGCGGTCTCACAGCGCTCGACGACATCGATGAGGCGACCCTCGGCACCCGCCCGAGCCTCGGCCATGTGACGGCACGCGAGGAGGTGATGGGCCTGCTGCGCCAGCTCAAGCTGCCGCTCGACGAACGTGGCCGCCGACGCGCCGCCAATCGCGCGGAATGGTTCAGCCAGGTCGATCAGCCGCTCGAAGTTCACGACATCATCAGCGCCTGAGCTGGCGGCCAGGCGGGCAGCCCCGGGGACAGCCGCTCGGAAAATACGTCGTTCCCCGTAGTTCTACTGATGCTTTAGGCCGGAACCCGCCAAGTTCTGGCCTGTTTTCATTTTTACTTGATCTTTGTGGCCTGAATGAACCCCACCTTGACGAGGTTGCGTCAGAAAGTGGTTCGGGCTCGGGTGGAATCATCCTTCGCAATGCACAAGATCTAGCTGCAGCGCACAGTGATCGGGCGGTCAATTCACAAGATTTAGGCTTCCTGTCACGGCAGCGTGACATATATTAAGGACAAAATTCCGGGCCAGAAGCTCTTCGACAGCCGCATTCTGAGGACGAACATGAAGCGTGGAATCACCATTCTGGTCTGTGTGAGCGCTCTCGCCGCCGTGTCCTATTTCACGGCGAGCAAGTGGGCCATACATCACCAGACCATGACGTTCCTGGACGCATCGCGTGACAATCGTCCAGTCCAGATTGACGTCGCCGTGCGGCGCGACCGTGAGATGCAGGCTGATGCCGGCATGATCACGCTGCCCGTCGCCGTCCTCAATCACGGCAACACGGTCAAGTTCACCGAATACTCATTCCTCGCCAACGTCTTTGCCGCGCGCGGTTATATCGCGATCAGCATTCAGCACGATCTGCCGACGGACGCGCCGATGGTGACCAAGGTGGGCGAATTGTATGTCGGACGGCTGACGCAGATTCAGCGTGGCGTCGCCAACATTAAATTCGCCGTCGAGGAGATGAAGAAGGTCCAGCCGAATGCGGACTATGACCACCTCACCGTGGTCGGGCATTCGATGGGCGGCGACATCACGATGTATTTCGCCAAGCAGTATCCCGACCACGTCCGCAAGGTGGTGACGCTCGACAATCTGCGTGTGCCCTTCGTCACCGGGGGCAAGTTCAAGATCCTGTCGTTCCGCTCCAAGGATCCGCAGTTCAAGACCGATCCCGGCGTGATCCCGAGCAGCGAGGAATGCGAAAAGGCCGGGATCACCGTGGTCCAGACCGGCTTCCAGCATAACGACATGCGCGACACCGGGCCGGACTCTGCCAAGGAGTCGATCCAGGGCATGCTGGATAAATTCCTCGCCGACACCGATAGCGGTGACGTCGCGCCGGTCGAGACCAAGGTTTCGCCGCTTGTCGAGCCCGGTCCGGTTGCCCCCTATGCACCGGTCCAGGCTCAGGCGGACAAGCCGCTCACGCACTGACGTCGGCCGTTATTGTCCGACGAGGGGACTTGCCGTCCCCCGTGTTTGCCATCAACTGGTGTGGAGATCCCTCGAGGGATCCCTTGGCGTCCGCGCCGACAGGAGGCCGGACGATCCGTGAGAGCACCAATGTCCGGCGAGCCGACCATCTCCCGACCTGGTGATGCGACATCGGCGCAGTCCGTGCCGGACAAGGCTGGATCGGACAAGGCGGGATCCTTGCCGGATGCCAGCTCCTCAACCTCCCAGGAAATTGCCGATTTCGTTGCCAGGGTACGGGCGACGGCGCCGCAGACCACCGGTGGCAGAGCGCGGCTGATCTTTGCGCTGGACGCCACGATGAGCCGGCAGCCGACATGGGACATGGCCTGCGCGCTGCAGGCCGACATGTTCCGCGAAGCGGCCGCGCTCGGCAGTCTCGATATCCGTCTCATCTACTACCGCGGCTTCGACGAATGCCGGGCCACGTCCTGGATCTCCGATAGCGCCAAACTCGCCCGGCTCATGAGCAAGATCGATTGCCGGGGTGGCGATACCCAGATCGGGCGCGTGCTGTCGGCCGCGCGCCGTGAGGCCGCGGCCTCCGGCGTCGGCGCGGTCGTTTTCGTCGGCGATGCGATGGAGGAGAAGGTCGACGAGCTCTGCGCCAAGGCCGGCGAACTCGGCATGCTGAAGGTACCGGTGTTCCTGTTCCAGGAGGGCGACGACGCCGTCGCCGAACGCGCGTTCCGCGAAATCGCACGTCTGAGCGGCGGAGCCTGGTGCAGGTTCGATCCCGGTGCCGCGGCACAGTTGCGGGAATTGTTGCGGGCGGCTGCGGCGTATGCCGCGGGCGGCCGGGATGCGCTCAAGCGGCTGTCGGCGCGGGAAGGTGGCGCGGCCAAACTGCTCGGACAGCTCAAGTGACGACCGCTGCCCTGTCCCTGCGGACAAGCCGGTTCGCAGCAGATGCCGTGATTTTTGCGGCCACCGACACTATACTCTGACCATGCCGACCCTGATTGCAGGCGTTATCGCCGTCGCCGTTCTTTACAGCTTGCTGCAGATGTTCCGCGCGGCCAATCCGGCGGTGCTTGCGCGCGCCCTCAAGATCGTCGGGGGCGTCGTCGCCTTGGCGGTCGCGGCCTTCACCGGCATCCGGGGTGAACTGGCGGTCGCAATTCCGATCGGCATCTTCGGCGCGGGCCTGCTGGGCTGGTCGCCATTCGGAACATCGATCGGCGACATCAGCGGGCTGTTTTCCGGTCGGGGCGGCCCGCAGAGCTCAGCTCAGACGTCACAGGTTCGTTCGCAATTCCTCGAAATGACGCTCGACCATGGCAGCGGTCAAATCGCAGGCCGGTTCGTCAATGGTCCCAATGCCGGCCGGTCGCTCGAAGAGTTCGATCTGCCGCAACTGTCGGCGATGATCGCAACCTTCGACTCCGAAAGCCGAGCGCTACTTGAAAGTTATCTGGACCGCCGCTTTCCCGCCTGGCGTCAGGACGCGCAGGGCGACGGGGCAGGGGGGCAGCGCCGCGCGGCGGCGCGCGGAAAAATGACGGACGAGGAGGCCTATCAGATCCTTGGCCTGCAGCCGGGTGCGGGGCGCGACGAGATCGCTCGAGCCCACCGCTCGCTCATGAAGAAACTGCATCCCGACCAGGGGGGGTCGACGTACCTCGCTGCCCGGGTAAACGAGGCCAAGGATACTCTGCTTCGTACGCATCACAGCTGACTCCGGCAACCAACGCCACGGACCGAGAGCAGCATTCACCTTCTGCTCTGAGAGACGCCCAACCTGTCATCGCCCGCCGTTCGCCGGCGTGGTCGATCATTCACCTGGCGTTAGATTTAACCGCAAATTCTTGACGAGTGGTTTGCAACGCCGGCCACTCGGGAATGGCGTGGGGCAATTAAGAAAAAAGCCCGCGCCTTGCGGCGCGGGCGTGATTTTCAGGCAACTGGCCCGGGCATGATCCGGAAAACTGCCAAGCGGTTTTCCGGATCATGCCCGAAACAACAATCCAAGGCGCGATGGCGATGAGACCCATCGCGCCTTGAGGATCAGTTACGTACGGTCATGCAGGAGATGTCGGCGCGCTTGAGGGCCTTGCAGACCGCCTCGGCCTTGTCGCGGTCGAGCCCGGCAAAACGGGCGCGGAAAAGCTTGTGATCACCCTTGGCAATCACCGTTTCAGTGAACGGATCAGCCTTGCTGAGCAGCCCGTGGGCCTTGTCACGGGCCGCCTCGATGCGCTGCTGCGCTTCGTCTTCGCTATCCAGCGCGCCGACCTGAACGATCCATCCGGTGCGGACCAGCGCGGGCTTGCTGACGCTGGCCTGCGGCTGGGGTTGCGGTTGAGCGGGCTCGGCATAGGCCATCGCCTGGCTCGAAGAGCTCGGAGGGAGGCTCGACGCAGGCAGCACGCCGAGAATGCCATTGCCGGTGCCGAACCCCGGAGGCTGCGGCGGCAGCGCCGTCGAAGGCGTCTCGGGGCGCGCCGGTTCCGGCCTGCCGATCTCGGCCTTCTCGACCGGCTTCGCGCCGGCGCTGACGACATTGGAGTTATCCGTCGTTTCCGGGCGCGTGGGAGCAACTGAACTCGTGGTCGGCGGCGACGGCTGTGCCGGCGTGACCAACGCCAGCTTGACCGGCTGTGCCTTGACCTGCACGGTCCTCACCTTGACCGGCTTCATCGGCTCGGTCGAGCCGGGGATCGTGGCGATCGGCTGGGTCTGGATCACTCCCGACGTCAGCGGCGCGGGTTCGACACGTGGTTTTGCAGGGGCCGGGGCGGACGCAGGCGATTCGGCCGGATCGGCGGAAGCGAGCTGCATCGGTGACGGCTGCGCCGGTTCGGCATCCGCAACGTCGGCGCCCGATTCACTTGCATTACGGTCGGTGATCGCGGCGACGGTGCGCTTGCTCGCGGCCTTCTCGAGATTCTCCGCGAGCAGGTTGCGCATGATCGCATCGCGCGAGCTGCCGCTATGGCCGCCCAACACGACGCCGATCAGGAAACGATTGCCGCGATGCATCGAGGTTACGAGATTGAAGCCCGAGCCGCGGGTGTAGCCGGTCTTGATGCCGTCGACGCCTTCCACACTGCCGAGCAGGTGGTTGTGGCCACGGATCGTCCGGCCGCGAAAGGTGAAGGCCGTCGTCGAGAAATAGCGGTAGTAGCGCGGGAAGCGGTCCTGCAGCGCGCGGCCAAGGATCGATTGATCCCGCGCCGTCGTCACCTGCTCATCGTTCGGAAGGCCGGACGCGTTGCGATAGACGGTGCGGCTCATGCCGAGCGCATGTGCCTTGCGCGTCATCATCTTGGCAAAATTTTCTTCGTCGCCGCCGATGGCCTCGGCAATGACGACCGCGGCGTCGTTGGCGGACCGCGTGATCAGTCCCTTGATGGCGTCTTCGACACGGATGGTCTGGCCGGGGTGCAGGTCGAGCTTGGTCGGATCCTGATCGGAGGCGTGTTCGGATACCGACATCTCCGTGTCGAGCTTCATCTTGCCCGCATCGAGCCGCTCGAACAGCAGATAGAGCGTCATCATCTTGGTGAGGGAAGCGGGGTGCCGCGTGCCGTCCGGGTTGGTCGCCGTCAGCGTCGCACCGGAGTTTCCGTCGACGATGATGGAAGCAAACGCCGGGCTGTAGCTTTCTTCCGCGTCATGATGCGCGTGGCGGGCATGGTGCCGCTGCCCGTGGTGCCGCGCATCCGCGCTATCGCTCGCGACGACGGCTGCGGTGATCGCCACCAATCCGAAAACGCCAACACGCACCAGGCGCGAGGAGACCAAGTTTTTGCGAAGCATGAAATCCCCGTCCCAGTTTTTGACTTGATCACCCCTTCGTGAGGCGAAATTGTGCCCGACGACCGGTGACCTGGCCAGATCAAATCAGCGAATCCCACCGAATCAGAGCGTGGATTCCGGTCTTGCAGTGGCATGTATCTAACATGCTGTTCCAAAACAGAATTTCTCTGTACCTTGGAGAAACAACAGGTCCGAGAATCAGGTTAGGGGGGGCGAGTTTCCAAATGATTAAGCAACCCTTTCGCGAATCCGAAGAATTCCGGGAAAAGTCACCTTTTGTGCGGCGCACAATTTTCCTTGACGGCTATTGTGCGGCGCGATATTGATCGCGTCACGCCAAGGGAGTCGACGTTTCGCGGCCTCTTGCGCTGGTCCGGGAAAGGGAACGCCACGATGTTCAAGGTTGAAGACATTCAGAACTACGGCAAGGAGCAGCTTGAGCAGGCCGTGAATTCGGCCAGCGGCGTGCAGAGCGGCCTCCACGCGATCGCGACGGCCTATGGCGACTACACCAAGAAGTCGTTCGAAGACACCAAGGCGTTTGTCGAAAAACTGTCGGGCGTGAAATCGCTCGACAAGGCGATCGAGGCGCAAACGGAATTTGCCAGGTCCGCGTACGAAACTCTGTTCGCCGATTCGCAGAAGATCGCGGGGCTGTATGGCGATCTGGCCAAGCAGGCCTTCAAGCCGATTGAAGGATTGGTCGCAAAGTTTACGCCGTCGGCGCGATAGCCGATTGCGGCTTGACCGATCAAGAAGCCCGGCCGTTGCGCCGGGCTTTTTCGTGGGCGAGCAAAGCGCGGCCTATCGGGCGACCCGCAGCTTGGAAATCTGCGTGCCGATCTGCGAGAAGGCGGCGGCAATCTGGCTCGGCTGGGTCAGCATGAAGAAGTTGGCGGACCCGCTGGCGCAATAGGGCAATACCGCCGACTGGCCCGCGCCGTCGGTGTCGATCTGCACGGTATAGATGGTGACGCCGCTCGCCTTGATGTTGTCGCACAACGTCTTCATCCGCGTGTCGACCTGGGAACTCAGGCTCGAATAATTGCCATACCAGCGGTCGCCGGCGTTCAGGCCGTCCGTGAAGAGAATAATGAAGTGCTGATAGCTGTTTCCGACGGCGCGTTCAGCGGCGATTGCTGCAAGAGGGAGAGCCAGCTCCACTGCAGCCGACGGTCTGGTTGGTGGCACCGTTTGGTGACACCGCGTTGATGGTGCTGTTGACCGGGCTCCAATTATAGGTGAGCGGCAGGATCGCCGCAGCCGGGCAATACGGATCCTGGTCGGCGATGAACAGTGTCGAATTGGTGGTTGACGTCGGGGCTGTCGCGTTGACGTCGTAGCCCTGGTCACGGTCGGTCACACAGCCATTCCACTGCGGATGGTTCGGGCTGCCGACCGCATGGTTCCAGGTGTAGCCGTGGTCCTG
>Ga0070710_10000081_pt1 | contig 43533 bp, 30 predicted proteins | sample LARL52metaG_FD_65454 | JGI IMG/M metagenome (GOLD analysis project Ga0070710, IMG submission 65454) | Corn, switchgrass and miscanthus rhizosphere microbial communities from Kellogg Biological Station, Michigan, USA - LAR L5-2 metaG | ecosystem: Host-associated > Plants > Roots > Rhizosphere ...
CCGTCGACCGGGTACAGGCCGGAGAACACCATAGGCCGCGGGTTCGCGTAGCCGGGCAGCGGCTCGGCGGCCGGGCGGGCCGCGCTGGTCACCGTGTCGCCGACTCGCGCCTGCCTGACGTTCTTGACCCCGGTGATCAGGTAGCCGACCTCGCCGGCGCCCAGCCCGTCGGTGGGCGTCGGCTCCGGCGAGATCACCCCGACCTCGAGCGTGTCATGGGCCGCGCCGGTGGACATCATCAGGCTCTTCTCCCGGTGAGACAGCTGCCCGTCCACCACCCGGACGTAGGTGACGACCCCGCGGTAGGTGTCGTACACCGAATCGAAGATCAGCGCGCGGGCCGGCGCCTCCGGATCGCCCTGCGGCGGCGGCACCTGGGTGACGATCGCGTTGAGCAGCTCGGGCACGCCCTCCCCGGTCTTGGCCGAAACCCGGAGCACGTCAGACGGCGAGCAGCCGATGATGTGCGCGAGCTCCTCGGCGTACTTGTCCGGCTGCGCGGCCGGCAGGTCGATCTTGTTCAGCACCGGGATGATCTGCAGATCGTCGCCGAGCGCGAGATAGAGGTTGGCCAGCGTCTGCGCCTCGATCCCCTGCGCCGCATCCACCAGCAGGACCGCCCCCTCGCACGCCGCCAGCGACCTGGACACCTCGTAGGAGAAGTCGACGTGGCCGGGAGTGTCGATCAGGTTCAGTACGTGCCGGGTGCCGCCGGGCCCGGTCCACGGCAGCCGGACGGCCTGGCTCTTGATCGTGATGCCGCGCTCGCGCTCGATGTCCATCCGGTCCAGGTACTGGGCGCGCATCTGCCGCTCGCCGACCACGCCGGTGAGCTGGAGCATCCGGTCGGCGAGCGTGGACTTGCCGTGATCGATGTGCGCGATGATGCAGAAGTTGCGGATCACCGCGGGATCGGTGCGGGCAAGGTCAGGCATGGGTGACATGGTCGCATGTGCGGCAGGGCCGGCGCGGCCTGGGCTTCGCCTGCCGCCGGGCAGCCCGGGCCCCGGGGCCCTGGTTTGAGCCTGCGCCGCTACCTCGGATATCCTTCACAGTCGCAGCCCTGGGAACGTCGGAGGCGTACCCTTCGAGGGCACGTCGATGCCGGCCTGGCCGGCCCCAAGAAATCTCGAGCGAGGCTTTCGCGTGGCGAACATTAAGTCCCAGATCAAGCGCAACAGGCAGAACGAGAAGGCGAGACTCCGCAACAAAGCGGTCAAGTCCTCGCTGAAGACGTCTATCCGGAAGTTCCGTGAGGCCGCCGACTCCGGCGACATGGAGGAGACCGGAGCGGCGCTGCGCGCGGCCTGCCGGCAGCTGGACAAGGCCGCAAGCAAGGGCGTCATCCACAAGCGCCAGGCCGCGAACCGCAAGTCGGCGATCGCCAAGACCTACGTCTCGCTGAGTAGCAACTGACCGCCGCCCGCTGACGGCCGGGCAGGTTCCCGCGGCCCACCGGGATCCGGCGCTGGCCCTGCAGTCCACGTTCAGCCCCCGCTCTGGCAGGCCACGATGGCGCAGACGGCGCGCTCCAGTGCGTACCCTGCGCTGGCCCCTTCGCCCTTGACCTGGGCATCAGTCTCGGCCACCGCCTGGAGCGCGCGGGCCACCCCGTCCGGGGACCAGCCGTTCAGCTGCCGCCGGACCCGGTCGATCTTCCACGGTGGCAGGCCGAGTTCTCCGGCCAGCGCCGCGCTGCTCTTGCCGCGGGGTACGGCCCCGACTTTGCCCAGGGCGCGGACCCCCTGCGCAAGCGCACTGCTGATCAGTACCGGCGACACCCCGGTGGCCAGCGCCCAGCGGAGCTGCTCGAGCGCGTCGCCGAGACGGCCCTCGACCGCACGATCCGCCACGCTGAACCCGCTGGCCTCCGCCCGGCCGCGGTAGTACCTGGCCACGGCCGCCCGGTCAATGGTGCCCGGGACGTCCTCGGCCAGCTGAGCGCACGCGGCGGCCAGTTCGCTGAGATCGGTGCCCACGGCGTCGATCAGCGCCCGCACGCCGCCCTGGTCCGCCTTCCGGCCCAGCCCGCGGAACTCGGCCCGGACGAAGTCCGTCCGCTCGTCGGCCCTGGAGATCCTGGGGCACCGGATCACTGTGGCGCCGCTGCCGGTCAGGGCGGTCAGCAGCGCCTTGCCCTTAGCCCCCCCGGCGTGAGTGAGCACCACCAGCGTGTCGGGAGCGGGAGACGCCGCATAGCGCTCGAGTTCGGCCGCGACATCCTTGCCCGCGTCTTGGATGCCGCGGACGACCACGGCCCGCACCTCGCCGAACAGCGATGGCGAGACCAGGGCCGCGAGCTCGCCGGGTGCCAGGCTCGCCGCGGGTACGTCGCGCACATCGGCGGCTCCGCCGGAACCCTGGGCAGGCGGCGCCGTCTCGTCCGCCGTGGCCTCGGCGACCAGGCTGGCAACCGAACGCTCGACGAGCAGCTCCTCCTCCCCCACGACGAGGCAGACGCCCGCCCGGCCGGGCCCGGGAGCAGATGACGAGTCCACCGGGCCAGCCTAGGTGCCCCGCCAGCCGGGACAGAACATCCGGTCGAAATCCCCAACCAAATCAGGCTCTGGAGCGTCCTCGAGTGCAGGACCACGCGGCCCGGGAGGCTGATGCGCCATGGTGAGCTCACGCCGGCTCGCTCGGGGATTCGGCGGGAGGGACGGCGGTTATATCGGGACGACGGGGAAGTGGTCGACGTGGCTCGGCTGTCACGTCAGCCCGCTTGCCTGGTCGTCAGCGAACAGCGAGGAGGCCAATGCCAACTTCGCCAATCACCTGGGGATACGTACGCCTCATGTGGCAGTGGTCGGGCGGCGGCGGAACATTCAACGGCCACGGTGACTTCGACCAGATCGACGCCAACCTGACCCCCTAAGCCCCGGGTCGCCGTGCTGTCCAGGCCTGGAAGTAGAGAGCCAAGGACACGGGACAGCACGGCGACCCGGTCCTGGCGGGCGAGGCGAAACCCGGGCAGCGCGCGGCGAGAACGGCGAGTCGGCACCATCGGAACACGGTTGCTGCGACGGTGCGGGGTCAGGGCACGACGGGCTCTGCGCCGCGCCAGATCCGCAGCGGCTTGAGGCCGTAGGACCAGGCGAAGGCGCCCTCGTGGTCGGCGTCCCAGAGCACCATGTCCGCGAACCTGCCGCGGACCAGCGCCCCCCGGTCCGGAGCGCGCAGCGCGTGCGCGCCGCCAATCGTGGCAGCGCGGAGCGCCTCGGTGACGCTCAGCCCGAACTGGGCGATGGCCAGCGCTATGACCAGCGGCATCGAGGTAATCCCGGTACCACCGGGCGTGTGATCGCTGCCCAGCGCGACGGCTACCCCCTTGTCCAGTAGGGCCCGGACCGGCGGGCGCCGGTCCAGCTGCATGGCCGCGCTCGGGCAGACCACGGCCGCCACGCCGGCCTGGGCCAGCGCGGCCACGTCGTCGCAGTCGGCCTCGTGCAGCATGTCGGCCGATGCGCAGCCGAGCTCGGCGGCGAGCCTGGCCGCGCCGGTGCGGGAGTCGCCGCAGGCGTGCAGCCGGGGCAGCAGGCCGGCCGCGCGGCCCGCGCCGAGAATCCAGCGGGCCTCGTGCTCGCTGAACCGGCCCTCTTCGCAGTACACGTCCACGCTGTCCGCGCCCGCCGCGGAGGCGTCGGCACACCACGAGCCCACCGCGTCGACGTAGTCGTGGCGGCGGCCGAAGTACTCCGGCGGTAGCCAGTGCGCGGCCATGAACGTTACGTGGATGCGCGGTACGGCCACCTCGCTCTCCAGCGAACGCAGCAGCCGGACATCGGCGAGCTCGCCGTCGCGGGTCAGGTGGTAGCCGGTCTTCGCCTCGATCGTGGTGGTCCCGGACAGCAGCCAGTCGCGCAGCCTTTCCCGGACGCCGTTGCACAGCGTCCACGGGTCGGTTCCCCTGGTCACTGTGACCGTCGAGGCGATGCCGCCGCCGGCCGCCGCGATCTCGGCCGGCGATGAGCCTCCGGACCGCATCGACAGCTCGGCCCAGCGGTTACCCGCATAGACCGGATGCGTGTGTGCGTCGATCAGTCCGGGCGTGACCAGGCCACCGCCCAGGTTTTCCACGTGGTCCACGTCGACGATGTCATCGATGACGCCGGGAACGCTCTCCGGCAGCTCAGCCGCCGGCCCCACCCAGGTGAGCCGCTCGTCCTGGGTGAGGATGGCGGCGTTGCTCATGATCTCGGAACCGGTCCACAGCCGGCCGATGTTCGTGAGCAGGCGTACGGTCACCGCGGTGCCGTGCCTGGCGAGCGGAAGCGGACGCCGGCGGCCCCAAGCCTCATGAGATCACCTGCCGTGGATCGTGCCTGCGGGCGGGCACCAGCGGGCATCCAGTGAAGTGAATCGTACACTCGGCGCGCATGGTGGCGTTGGGTAGTTGCACACGTCACCATATCGGTTCAGCCACGGTAATCCAGCGCGCGCAGCCTGTACAGACCGAATGCGCGGAATGGGGGCCTAAATTCTTTTTATAGTGCCGTGACCAGCGCCGCGACCGGCCAGTATCTGGACGTGACGCTGGGTGATCTTATGCAATCGTTAGCAGCCGAAACTCGCCCGGCAGAATCCGAAAAAGTTACGGAAAGAAATCGTACATTCGCCCCGATCTAGGTCATTAGAGGCGGATGAATCTAGGCACTAGTCCAGCCACTGCCCGTTCGGTATCGGCTTATATTCCATCGCCATCACTCTGCGTAATAACGTCCGCCGCCCGGCCTACGCGCTCGAACTCCGCCGCGAGCGACAACGGCACCCGGGCCTGAACGAGGGTCCCGTCCGCACCGTGGCGCAGCTCGATCACCTCGCCCTCCTCGTGAGCGCGGGCGAGCAGGTCGCCGCGCTCGTAGGGCACGACCGTGCACACCTGGGTGTTGTGCCGGGGCAGGGCGGCTTCCACCGCCGCGAGCAGCTCGTCGATGCCCGCGCCCGTCTGCGCAGAGACCACTATGCAGTCGCGCTCGCGCTGCATGACCGCCTCGACCGAGACCGGGTCGGCCGCGTCCGACTTGTTGACCACGACGAGCTCCGCGACGTCGCCGGCGCCGATCTCCCTCAGCACCTCGCGCACCGCGGCCAGCTGCGCCAGCGGATCCGGGTCCGAGCCGTCCACCACGTGCAGGATCAGGTCGGCCTGCGCCACCTCCTCGAGCGTGGCGCGGAAGGCCTCCACGAGCTGGTGCGGCAGGTGCCGGACGAAACCCACCGTGTCGGTCAGGGTGAACAGCCGGCCCGAGGGGGTCCGGGCCCGCCGCACGGCCGAGTCCAGGGTGGCGAACAGTGAGTCGGCTACCAGGACGCCCGATCCGGTCACCCGGTTGAGCAGGCTGGACTTGCCGGCGTTCGTGTAGCCCGCGATCGCCACCGAAGGCACCTCGCGGCGCCGCCGCTGGCCGCGCTGCACCTCGCGCCCGGTGGACATGCCGGCCAGCTCCCGGCGAAGCTTGGCCGTGCGGGTCCGGATCCGCCGCCGGTCGGTCTCGATCTTCGTCTCGCCGGGGCCGCGCGTCCCGATGCCGCCGCCGGCCGCCACCCGGCCGCCGGCCTGGCGGGACAGCGACTCGCCCCAGCCACGGAGCCTGGGCAGCAGGTACTCCAGCTGCGCGAGCTCGACCTGCGCCTTGCCTTCCTTGCTCCGGGCGTGCTGGGCGAAGATGTCCAGGATCAGGGCCGTGCGGTCGATCACCTTCACCCGTACGACGCCTTCCAGCCGGCGTAGCTGGCTGGGGCTGAGCTCTCCGTCGCAGATCACGGTGTCGGCTCCCGCCTCGGTCACGATCTCCGCGAGCTCGGCCGCCTTGCCGGCGCCGACGTAAGTGGCAGGATCCGGCTTGCCGCGACGCTGGATGAGGCCATCCAGTACCTGCGACCCCGCGGTCTCGGCCAGCCGGGAGAGTTCGCGCAGCGAGTTCTCCGCGTTGACCAGCGTGCCCTCGGTCCACACCCCGATGAGAACGACCCGCTCAAGGCGCAGTTCCCGGTACTCGACCTCGCTGATGTCCTGAAGCTCGGTGGACATCCCGGCCACCCGGCGGAGCGCCGCCCGGTCCTCCAGGTCCAGCTCACCAGGCTCGGGATCGGGCGAGGTGGCTAGCGGGGCGGCTGTCTCGTCAGCCAGGCTGCGCAATGGTGAAGTCATCGTCCTCCCAGTCCGGGAACCTCGCCAGGCCGGGAACCGGCCGGCGCTTTCGCCCCGATCGTCCCACGGTCCTGACGTCCTTACACCTGATTAACAAGCCGGCGGCGCCGTATGTGCCCGCGTGTCAGGCGCTCGCCGGGAGCGCCCGCACCCGGGACTGGCGATCAGCTCGCGCGGCGTCCAGCGCGGCCCTGATCGCGGCGGCCACCTGGGCGGGCTCGGTCCTGATCTGCTTAGGCGTGAAATGCAGCACCAGGATGCCATGCGAGGTCAGCCGGGCGTGACGCCGCAGCGTCCGCTCCCAGTCCCCGGGCGACAGGTGCCACTCCCGCGAGTCAACCTCGGCCGCGACCGCGGCCTCCGGCCACCACGCATCGGCCACCGCTATTACCGCCTTGCCCACGTACAGCCGCGCGTTGAACATCGGCATCGGCAGCCCCGCGCGCTTGACCAGGTCACGAAAGTCAGCCTCGGCCGAGGACCGGATCCCGTCGGCTACCTCCGTCAGGACCTGGCGGAGGTACGCCGACCCGGTCACCGGGCCCCGGCGCAGCTCGTCGGCCAGCTCGGCGACCCGGCACCAGCGGCGCTGTACGGAATCGGCGACCACCGCGCGTACCTCGCCGAGGTTCTTCAGCGTGCGCGCGGCATCCGCCACTGCCCGTGCGGCCATGGCGAACCCGATCTGCCCGGTGATACATGCCTGCTCCGGCATCCGGGTCGTCCGGAGCACCCGCACGAAGCCCGTGCTCTGCCGCCGCCGCGCCGCCGGCACCAGCACGTCCACCGCCTCAACGCGCGGAGCCCTGATCCCGAGCCGCCGTAAAGCCGCAGCCGCAGTAAGGATGCTGCCGGGCCCGGCGTATAGCAGCCCGGCCATGTCCCGCTGGTCGGTGGTCGGAGTGCCGGTGACTGCCAGGTACACCCCCGGCAGCAGCCGTTGCCAGGGACCGCCACAGCGGATGCGGTACCTGAGAGCCCTGTCGGTCATGCCGCAATCCACGGTCTGACGACGGGTTACGACATCGTGCTGCTTGCGGAGCATCTCGGCAAGCAATCTGTGATCGAAATCAGGTCTTCGCGTCATGAGCGCAGCGTGGCAGCCCATGCCGACAATTCGCCGGCCGCGCCGGCCAGCAGACGCGGTCGATGTGCCATCACCGACATTCCCAGGGAGGCAATGTGCCATCGACACCCTCGGGGGCTGCGCGGACGGCGGGGGTTGCCCGCGGCTTACGGGATCTGGGCCGGGTTCCTAGGATGGGGGCACGACTCGGGAGGTGCATAGGGTGACGGACATCGATGGCGTGCAGATCACCGGCCAGGTGGGCCCTGGGTACGAGGAGATCCTGACCGGTGAGGCGCTGCGCCTTGTCGCCGCCCTGCACCGGGAACTGGGGCCGCGCCGGGCCGAGTTGCTGGACGCCCGGCACCAGCGGCAGCGCGCGCTGGCCGAGGGCGGGACGCTCGACTTCCTCGCGGAGACCGGGAGCATCCGCGACGACCGCTCCTGGCGGGTCGCGCCACCCGCCCCGGGCCTGGTCGACCGGCGGGTGGAGATCACCGGGCCGACCGACAAGAAGATGACGATCAACGCGCTCAACTCCGGGGCCAAGGTGTGGCTGGCCGACTTCGAGGACGCCAACACGCCGCTGTGGGACAACATGATCGGCGGGCAGCTCAACCTCAGGGACGCGCTGGACCGCAAGATCGACTTCACCAGCGACGAGGGCAAACGGTACGCGCTGCGGCCGGACGAGGAACTCGCCACGATCGTGGTCCGGCCGCGCGGCTGGCACCTAGACGAGAAGCACATCACCGTAGACGGTCGGCGCGCGTCCGGCAGCCTCACCGACTTCGCCCTGTACATGACCACGTCGGCCCGAAGGCAGCTCGACAAGGGCAAGGGACCCTACTTCTACCTGGCCAAGACCGAGCACTACCTCGAGGCCCGGATGTGGAACGACGCGTTCACCATCGCCCAGGACACGCTGGGCATCCCGCAGGGCACGATCAGGGCGACCGTGCTCATCGAGACCATCCCGGCCGCATTCCAGATGGAGGAGATCCTCTACGAGCTCAGGGAGCACTCAGCGGGCCTGAACGCCGGCCGCTGGGACTACCTGTTCAGCGTGATCAAGAACTTCCGGAGCCGCGGGCGGGATTTCGTGCTGCCCGATCGCAATTCGGTCGCGATGACCGCCCCGTTCATGCGCGCCTACACCGAGCTGCTGGTGAAGACCTGCCACGGCCGGGGCGCGCACGCGATCGGCGGCATGGCCGCGTTCATCCCGAGCAGGCGCGACGCCGAGGTCAACCAGGTCGCGATGGAGAAGGTGCGCCAGGACAAGACCCGCGAGTCGGGCGACGGGTTCGACGGCTCCTGGGTGGCCCACCCGGACCTCGTGCCGCTGTGCCGTGAGGTGTTCGACGGCGTGCTCGGTGACCGGCCGAACCAGCTGGACAAGCTGCGCGACGATGTGAACGTCACCGCCGAGGACCTGCTCGCGGTGTCCAAGACCCCGGGCGAGATCACCGAGGCCGGGCTCAGGAACGACATCAGCGTGGGCCTGCAGTACCTGGCCAGCTGGCTGAACGGGTCCGGCGCGGTCGCGATCTTCAACCTCATGGAGGACGCGGCTACCGCGGAGATCGCGCGGTCCCAGGTCTGGCAGTGGCTGCACAACGACATCACGCTGGACGACACCGGCGAGAAGGTGACCCAGGACCTGGTCGCGCGGATCATCGACGAGGAGCTGGCCAAGGTGCGCGAGCAGGGCGGCGAAGAGTTCCGGACCGCCCGCTACGCGGACGCGGTCGCGCTGTTCAAGGAGGTCGCGCTGGCCGACGACTACTCCGAGTTCCTCACCCTGCCTGCCTACGAGCGCATGCCCTGACCCACGCTCCGCACCGATGACGGCCGGCCGGGCGGCCAGGACCGGCCGGACCGCCGCCGCCGTGCGGGAGGAGTTGCGATGATCGACACGCTGGTCCCGGCGATGACCGAAGTCTGCGGCGCGGATTACGTGATCACCGACCCGGCCGAACTGCGGACCTACGAGTGCGACGGGCTCACCTCCCATCGCAGCGTCCCCGGCCTGGTGGTGCTGCCGGAGACCGCCGAGCAGGTGGCCGGAGTGGTGCGCGCGTGCGCCGCTGCCGCGGTCCCGTTCGTCGCCCGCGGGTCGGGCACGGGCCTGTCCGGCGGGGCGCTGGCGCCGGTGGACGGCGTGTTGATCGTGACGTCCCGGATGCGCAAGATCCTCGAGATCGATCCGCACAGCCGCCGCGCGGTGGTCGAGCCCGGAGTGACCAACCTAGCGGTGAGCAAGGCCGCGGAGCCGTTCGGGTATTTCTACGCCCCGGATCCCTCCAGCCAGGTCATCTGCTCGATCGGCGGGAACGTGGCCGAGAATTCGGGCGGCGCGCACTGCCTGAAGCACGGCTTCACGGTGAACCACGTGACCGGGCTGGAGGTGGTGACCCCGACCGGCGAGATCGTCTGGCTCGGCGACGGTACCGGGGCCGCCCCCGGCTACGACCTGCTGGGCGCGTTCACCGGGTCCGAAGGAACGATGGGCATCGTCACCAAGATCATCGTCCGGCTGACCAGGATCCCCGCCGCGGTGACGACGCTGCTCGCCGGGTTCGGGACGACCGGTGAGGGAGGCGCCGCGGTCTCCGCGATCATCGCGGCCGGCATCGTGCCCGCCGCGATCGAGATGATGGACGCGCTGTCCATCGAGGCGGCCGAGGCCGCGGTGCACTGCAACTATCCCGCGGGCGCGGGCGCGGTGCTGATCGTCGAGCTGGACGGCCCGGCGGCCGACGTCGAGGCCGAGACCGCGGCGGTCAGGGCCCTCTGCGAGAAGGCGGGGGCCACCGAGATCCGGGCCGCGGCCGACCCGGCGGAGCGCGCCGTCATCTGGGCCGGCCGCAAGTCCGCGTTCGCGGCCGTCGGCCGGATCGCCGCTGCCTACATCGTGCAGGACGGCGTGGTGCCGCGCACCGCGTTGCAGGACGTGCTGGACCGGATCGCGGCGCTGTCCGCCGAGGCCGGGATCCGGGTGGCGAACGTGTTCCACGCCGGCGACGGGAACCTGCACCCGCTGGTGCTGCTCGACGAGGACACCGATCCTGAAGCCGCCGAGGAGCTGTCCGGCGCGATCCTCGACCTGTGCATCGAGCACGGCGGGTCGATCACCGGGGAACACGGCGTGGGCGTGGACAAGTCGAGGTACATGCCGAGGATGTTCAGCCCCGAGGACCTGGACACCATGCAGATGGTGCGCTGCGCGTTCGACCCGCGCGGACTGTGCAACCCGGGCAAGATCTACCCCACGCCGCGGCTGTGCGGCGAGCGGCCTGGCATCAAGCGAGAGCCGCATCCCCTGGTCGCCTCCGGGCAGGCGGACCTGCTGTGACGAGCCAGCGTGCCACCGGCGGCCAGACCGGCCGGGCCGCTCAGACCGGCCCGACTGGCCGCAGCAGTCTGACCGGCCCGACTGGCCAGAGCGATCAGGCCGGCCAAAGCGGTCAGGCTGGCCAGACCAGTCAGGCCGGCCAGGCCAATCAGGCTGGCGCGACCGGGCCGCCCGGACCGGCCCCGGATGCCGCGCAGGCCGCGCTCGCCGCGGCGTGCGCCGACCTGCGCCGGGCGGGCCCGGCGGACGCGATCGCGAGCGTGCTGCCGTCCTGGGTCGCCGCCCCGGCCACCATCGCCGAGGCCGCGGCGACCATGCGGGCCGCGGCCGGACTCGGCCTCACGGTCGTGCCGCGCGGCACCGGATCCCGGCTGGCCTGGGGACTGCCTCCGCGCAGCTGCGACCTGGTCATCGACACCGGCAGGCTCGACCAGGTGCTGGAGCACGCCTCCGGAGACTGGATCGCGCGGCTGCAGGCCGGCGTGCGGATGGACCGGCTGGCCGAGGTACTCGGCCGAGCCGGCCAGCAGCTGTCCCTCGACGTGCCGGTGCCGGCCGGCGGTGCGGCGGGCACGGTCGGCGGGGTGCTGGCCACCGGGATGGCCGGCCCGCGGCGGCTGCGCTACGGCACGCCGCGCGACCTGGTCATCGGCATCACGGTGGTGCGCGCGGACGGCCAGCTGGCCCGCTCCGGCGGCAAGGTGGTCAAGAACGTGGCCGGCTATGACCTGGGCAAGCTGTTCGCCGGGTCGTTCGGAACCCTGGGCCTGATCGTCGAGGCCACGTTCCGGCTGCACCCGCGCCCGGCCGCGACGGCGTACGTCACGCTCGAGTGCGGCAGCACGGGCGAGGCGGCGGACGCGGTGGGCGCCGCGGTCGAGTCCCAGCTGCAGGCGTCGGCGGTGGAGATCGACCGGCCGGGCCTCGGCGCTCCGGTCCGGGTGAGCGTGCTGCTGGAGGGCAACCCGGCCGGCGTGCCGGAGCGGGTGACCGGGATGCGCGAGCTGCTGGGCGGCGGCGCTGCGGCGGCCGGGCAGCCGCCGGCCTGGTGGGGTCGCGGCGCCGCGGCGGCAGGCGACGGCACACTGATCAGGATTGCGTTCTGGTCCGGCGGGCTGCGCGATGTCCTGGACGGCCTGGACGCGGTGGCCGCGGCCGCGGGGGTGGACCCGGCCATCGGCGGCTCGCCGGGCGCAGGAGTGCTGTACGCAGCCGTGGACAGCCTGACCGAGGCCGAGGCGGTGGCGAGGTTCGTGGCCATGCTGCGGGCCGACGTGGAGCGGGCGCCGGGCGCGGGCTACCCCCCGGCTCGCGGCAGCGTGGTCGTGCTCAACGCCTCGCCGCCGGTCCGCGCCGCGGTCGACGTGTGGGGCCCGGTCCCGGGCGCGGCGCTGATGCGCTCGGTGAAGGACCAGTTCGATCCCGGCCACCGGATGGCGCCGGGCCGGTTCGCGGGAGGGATCTGATGAGCGTTCACGACCGGGTCGAGCCGCCCGCCGAGGCGGCCGACGGCCGTGATCCGGCCGGGGAACTGCGCGCGCTGGCCGGGGATTGCGTGCACTGCGGCTTCTGCCTGCCGGCCTGCCCCACCTACCAGCTGTGGGGCGAGGAGATGGACTCGCCGCGGGGCCGGATTCACCTGATGACGCAGGTCCTGGACGGCACCGAGCTGAACGAGTCCACCGCCGGGCACCTCGACCGCTGCCTCGGCTGCATGGCCTGCGTGCCCGCCTGCCCGTCGGGTGTGCGCTACGACCGGCTGATCGAGTCCGCGCGCACCTGGGTCGAGGACGCCCGAGCCCGGCCCGGGCATTCACCCGGCCCGGACGAGGACGAGTACCACAGGACGCTGCGCGAACGCGCGGTGCGGGCCGCGATCTTCGCGGTGTTCCCGCACCCGCGGCGGCTGCGGCTGCTGACCGGTCCGCTGCGGGCCGCGCAACGGACCGGGCTGGACAAGGTGGTCAGGCGCAGCAGCCTGCCCGGCCGGCTGCCCCCCGAGCTGGAGGCCGCACTGCGGCTGGCCCCGCCGCCGGCCGGGCGCGTCCCCCGGCTGCCGCGCCGGGTGGCGGCGCGCGGCCCGCGCCGCGCTGTGGTGGGGATGCTCACCGGCTGCGTGCAGGGGGTGTTCTTTCCCCAGGTCAACACCGCCACGGCGCGCGTCCTGGCGGCCGAGGGATGTGACGTTGTCATACCGAACGGACAGGGCTGCTGCGGCGCGCTATCGCTGCACTCCGGCCGCAGGTCGCAGGCACTACAGCTGGCCAGGCACACGATCGCTACGTTCGAGGCGGCGGGAGTAGACGCGATCGTGGTCAACTCGGCGGGCTGCGGCTCGGCGATGAAAGAGTACGGCCAGCTGCTGGCAGACGATCCGGCCTGGGCCGCGCGGGCCGAAGAGCTGGCACGCCGGGTGCGTGACTTCGCCGAGTTCCTGGCCGAGCTGGCCAGTCCCCCGGCGGCCACTCGGCATCCGTTGCCGGTGACCGCGGTGTACCACGACGCCTGCCATCTCGGTTACGCGCAGGGCATCAGGGCCCAGCCGCGGGCGCTGCTGCGCGCCATCCCGGGCCTGGAGCTGTCCGAAACAGGGGATGGCGGCACCTGCTGCGGGTCGGCCGGCGTCTACAACCTGCTGCAGCCCGAGGCCGCGGCCGAGCTGGGCCGACGCAAGGCCGCCACCATCCGGGCGACGGGCGCCCGCTTGCTCATCAGCGCCAACCCGGGGTGCTCGCTGCAGATCGCCACGGCGCTGGCTGAGCAGGGCCTGTCGATGCCGGTGGCGCACACCGCGCAGGTGCTGGACGCCTCGATCCGCGGGCTGCCGGTGAGCAGGCTCACGGGTAGGACACCGGCGGCAGGCTGACCGGGTAGGGAACCGGCGCCGGGGTTCAGCCTCCCGCCGTGACTGGCGCCGGCCGTGACACCCTGCTCTGGCCTGCATGACGCACGATGACGCTGGGCCCTGGTCGCGCTGGGCCCGGGGCTGGCTTACCTGGCGGGCGAGGACTGATCCGGGATGGCCGGCCTTCCCGACAGCCAGGCCCGGTCAAGCTCCCCCTCGGCCACGATCACCGCGGGCCCGGTCAGGAAGCTGGTCCGGCCGTCGAACGTCACGCGCAAGCGTCCCCCCGGCATGTCGACGACCCAGCCGCCGGATAGCGGCGGGACGGCACCGGCCGGCGCGCCGCCGTCGGTGGAGCCCCCGGATGCGGCGCCGTCCGCGCGGTCGGCGGACAAGCCGTCATCGGCGGGAGGGGCCGGCGCGCTCTGGCCTCCGCTGGCGGCCACCGTGGCCGCTACCGCGGCGGCCACGGCCCCCGTCCCGCAGGACCTGGTCGCGCCGCTGCCCCGCTCATACACCCGCATCAGAATGTGCCCGTTGCCGACGACGCTGACGAACTCCAGGTTGACGCCGTCGGGGAACTGTTCCGCATCGAGCGCGGGCGGCTGCGACAGGTCGAATTCGGCCAGCGGCGAGTCCACCAGGCAGGCCAGGTGCGGGTTGCCCAGCGACACCCGCAATCCTTCGAGCGGCTGGCCGGCCAGCGTCGCGCGTCCGGTCCCGAGCACCTGAGGCATGCCCATGTCCACGGTGATCTCGCCGTCCGGCTCCGCCCGGACCAGCCGGGTTCCCCCGCGGGTGGCCACGGCGAACTCCGGCCCGCCCACCAGGTCGTGGTCGAGCAGGTACCGGCCGAACACCCTGATGCCGTTCCCGCACATCTCCGCCAGGGTGCCGTCGGCGTTCCGGTAGTCCATGAACCACTCCGCACCGTCGCCGCCAGCCCTGGCGGCCGGGTCGGCCGCGTCACCGCTCACCCGGACGGCACGCAGCACGCCGTCCGCGCCCAGCCCGGCGCGCCGGTCGCAGAGCCTGGCGGCCAGGCCGGGGGTCAGGTCGATGGCACCGTCCGGGTCGGGCAGGATCACGAAGTCGTTCTCGGTGCCATGGCCCTTGGCGAATCGCATGCGCCGATCGTAGCCATCGCGGACTCCAGTTGGCCCCCGGCACGCGCGCCTGCGGTCTCCAGCCAGCGGATCCGGGGATCACGGCGGAACCACGACTCCTGACGGCGGGCAAACCTCCTGGTCGCGCGCGTGGTCTCCAGTTGGGCCTGCTCCTCGCTCCACTCCCCGGCCAGGAATCGAAGCACCTGCGCGTAGCCGAGGGCGCGACTGGACGTCCGTCCCTCGCGCAGGCCGCGCCGTTCCAGGGCGCGCACCTCCGCCACGAACCTGGCCTGCCACATCCCGTTCACCCGGGCGGCGATCCGCCGGTCGAGTTCGGCGCGGTCCAGCCGCAGGCCGATCTGGACCGAGGGATACACGGCTGCATAGCCCGGCAGGGCCGCGTTGAAGGATTGCCCGGAGAGCTCGATCACCTCCAGCGCCCGGACGATCCTCCGTCCGTTGCTGGGCAGGATCGCCGCCGCGGCGGCCGGATCGAGCCGGGCCAGCCGGTCGTGCAGTGGGCCCGGGCCGGTCCGGTCCAGCTCGTCTTCCAGCGCCTTGCGCAGCGCCGGGTCGGTGCCAGGGAAGTTCAGGTCGTCCAGCGCCGCGCGCACGTAGAGGCCGGACCCGCCGACCAGGACGGGCACCCGGTCCCGGGCCTGGATGTCATCGATGGCGGCGCGCGCCAGCTGCTGGTACTCGGCCACGTTCGCCGCTTTCCTGACGTCCCAGACATCGAGCAGGTGGTGCCGCACGCCGCCGCGCTCGCCGGGAGCCAGCTTGGCGGTGCCGATGTCCATGCCTGCGTACAACTGCATCGAGTCGGCGTTGACAATCTCCCCACCGACCGCCCGCGCCAGCTCGATCCCCAGGCCGGACTTGCCGGCCGCCGTCGGGCCGACGACCGCGATCACCGGCTGCGTCACGGACGTCAGCCGGAGCGCGCGGCCCGGGGGCGCGCGGGCATGCCGAGCAGGACCTGGCCCCGGCCGGTGGTCTCTGGTTCCTGGCCCTGGCCGACATCCTCCTGGCGCGCCTGCCAGGCGTCGCCGCCCCGGGTGCTGCGGACCGAGCCGGGCGCGCCGTCTGCGATCAGGTGGTGCGGCGCGGCCCGCGTCACCACGGTCGTGACCACGTCACCCGGCCGCGGTGACGTGCCCGCGGGGGCGAAGTGCACCAGGCGGTTATCCCTGGCCCGGCCCGACATCCGGTGGGTCACGCCATCCTTGCGCCCCTCCCCCTCGGCTACCAGCACCTCCACCTCACGGCCGACCAGCCGCTCGTTCTCGGCCAGGGTGATCTCCTCCACCAGCGCGACGAGCCGGTCATAGCGCTCCCGCACCACCGCGGCGGGGACCTGGTCGGCCATGGCCGCCGCCGGCGTGCCGGGGCGCCGGGAGTACTGGAAGGTGAACGCGCCGGCGAAGCGGGCCTGCCGGACCAGGTCGAGGGTGCCGGCGAAGTCGTCGTCGGTCTCGCCCGGGAAGCCCACGATGATGTCGGTGGTGATGGCTGCGTCCGGGATCGCGGCCCGGACCCGGTCCAGGATGGCCAGGTAGGAGCCCCGGCGGTAGGCCCGGCGCATCGACCGCAGCACCGCGTTCGACCCGGATTGCAGCGGCATGTGCAGCTGCGGCATGACGTTGGACGTCTGCGCCATGGCCGCGATGACGTCGTCGGTGAAGTCACGCGGGTGCGGCGAGGTGAATCGCACCCGTTCCAGGCCGTCGATCCCGCCGCAGCTGCGCAGCAGCTTGCCGAATGCCTGCCGGTCACCGAACTCGACCCCGTAGGAGTTCACGTTCTGGCCCAGCAGGGTGACCTCGAGCACGCCGCCGGCCACGAGCGCACGAATCTCGGCCAGCACGTCGCCGGGCCGCCGATCCTTCTCCCGCCCGCGCAGGCTCGGGACGATGCAGAACGTGCAGGTGTTGTTGCAGCCCACGGAGATCGCCACCCACGCCGCGTACGCCGACTCCCGGCGCGTCGGCAGCGTGGACGGGAACCGCTCGAGCGATTCGGCGATCTCAACCTGTGCCTGGTCGAGGACCCGGGCGCGGTCCAGCAGCGCGGGCAGCGAGCCAATGTTGTGCGTGCCGAACACGACGTCTACCCACGGTGCGCGGCGCAGGATCTCACCTCGGTCCTTCTGCGCCAGGCAGCCGCCCACGGCGATCTGCATGCCCGGGCTTGACGTCTTGACCGGCAGCAGCTGGCCGAGGTTGCCGTACAGGCGATTGTCCGCGTTCTCCCGCACCGCGCAGGTGTTGAACACCACGACGTCGGGGACCGCGTCGTCGGCCGCGCGCCGGTACCCGGCGCCCTCGAGCAGCCCGGCAAGCCGCTCGGAGTCGTGCGCGTTCATCTGGCACCCGTAGGTGCGGAGCTGGTAGGTGCGAGAGGCTGTCATGTCGACCCACCAGCGTACGCGGACCGGGCGGAGCGGAGGGAATCCGCGGTGCCCCGACCGTGTCTGGTGGAGCTTGCCCGGTGAGGATCGGCGCCGCCGAGATCTACGAGTTGCGGCCTAGCGGGCGTAATCGGTGGCGCGCGACTCCCTGACCACGGTGATGCGGATCTGACCCGGGTAGGCCAGTTCTTCTTCCACCTGCTTGGCGACATCATGCGCGATCACCTGCGCATGGATGTCGTCCACCTGGTCCGGCTTGACCATGACCCTGATCTCCCGGCCGGCCTGCATGGCGAAGACCTTCTCCACGCCCTGGTGGGCGGAGGCGATCTCCTCCAGCCGCTCCAGCCGCTTGACGTAGGCCTCCAGCGACTCACGGCGGGCCCCTGGCCTGCTGCCGCTGATCGCGTCGGCCGCCTGGGTGAGAACCGCCTCGACCGTGCGCACCTCCACCTCGTTGTGGTGCGCCTCGATCGCGTGCACGACGTCCTCCGGTTCGCCGTACCGGCGGGCGATCTCGGCGCCGATCAGCGCGTGGCTGCCTTCCACCTCGTGGGTCAGGGCCTTGCCGATGTCATGCAGCAGCGTACCGCGCCGCAGCAGCGCCGGGTCGAGGCCGAGCTCGCTGGCCATGATGCCGGCGATGTACGCGGACTCGATCAGGTGCTTGAGCACGTTCTGGCCGTACGAGGTGCGGTAGCGGAGCCTGCCCAGCAGCGCCATGAGCTCCGGGTGCATGTCGGTGATGCCGAACTCGGTCAGGGCGTCTTCGCCGGCCCGGACGCACAGCTGCTCGACATCGGCCTTGCTCCGCTCGTGCGCTTCCTCGATGCGCTGCGGATGAATCCGGCCGTCGAGCACCAGCCGTTCCAGGGTGAGCCTGCCGACCTCGCGCCGCACCGGGTCGAAGCAGGACAGCAGGACGGCTTCCGGGGTGTCATCGATGATCAGGTTGACCCCGGTGACCGATTCGAAGGCCCGGATGTTGCGTCCTTCCCGGCCGATGATCCTGCCCTTCATCTCGTCACCGGGCAGGTGCAGCACGGAGACCACCGACTCGCTGGTCTGCTCGCTGGCTATCCGCTGGATGGCCAGGGTCACGATCTTGCGCGCCCGCTTGTCGCCGTCCTTGCGCGCATTGCCCTCGATGTCCCTGACGGTGACGGCAGCCTCTCGCTTGGCCTGATTCTCGATGCCCGCGATCAGTTCGGCTTTGGCCTGCTTGGCGGTCAGCCCGGCGGCCTGCTCGAGCACCTGACGGCGCTCCTCGCCGAGGCGGTCCAGGTCACTGCGCTCGTGTTCGAGATCGGTGCGCAGCTGGTCGAGGGCGATGGTTCGGTCCTCGAGCTTGCGGACCTCTTCGTCCAGCCGGTGCTCGCGTTCGGCCAGCCGGGCCTCGCGGCGCTCCAGGTCAGTGCGGAGGCCGGCCAGCTCGGTCTTGACCGAGCGCATTTCGTCCTCGGCCGCGCGGCGGGTTCGCTCGGTCTGCTCGGCGGCCGCCTCGGCCTTGCTCCGGATCCCGGCGGCCTCAGACTCTGCTCGCGCGCGGATCTGTTCGGCTTCCTCTCTGCTGATGGCCTGCCGCTCGCCCCGGTCAGAGGTTTCGGCGACTGACGGCTGGCGCGCGGATCCGGTCACGGGCGTCCGCTCGGAGGCTTTACGGAGCGTGCGCAGCACGATGCCCAGCACGAGCAGGATGGCGACTAGGAGGATCCCGAACAGCGTGACTGCGACTGTGCCACTCATCGCGCGCCCTCCCTGCTCTGCCGCTCCTGTCGTCAGGTGCTCTACCCACAGGTATGCCCTGGCGCGAGGGGTCATGCGCGCGCGCCGCCACTGCCAGACTCCGAAGCCCGGCCGGCAGCGCTGCCGCCGGCCCGGCCCGCCGCATGCTGACCCTGGACAGGCCCGGTCCGGCCTGCCGTCCCTGGCGGGAGTGACTGGCAGTGTGGATCTATGTCTATCCGCGTAGCGCGGAGTAACACCTCGCCTGCCGAGAGGTTAAGCGGAGATAACGATTTGAGCAAGTAACCCGCAAGTGCTCCGCAAAGCTCGCCTCTCGTCATGAACCGGAACATGTTCACTCGCTGACCGCCTCGGCCCGGCGCTGCGGGGGGTTGTGAGCTTCACACTGACACGCTTCGGCGTCGTCCGCCGCATGGTCCCATGGCGGCCGCCCGGTCGCCGGGATCACGCTCAATCGCCGGGATCACGCTCAATCGCCGGGATCAACTGCCAGCTCGCCATCCAGATCTGGTTCCCCGGCAGCCGCGTCGGCGTCCAGCACACCCTCCGCCTCGAGGCCGGCCTGGGCCGGGTCGATTCCCTCTTGTTCCAGCGCCTCGCGGATCACCCGGTAGGCCATTCCCGGCGGGTATCCCTTACGAGCTAGCAGGCCGGTGAGACGGCGCATCCGGGTGGCCAGTGGCCGGCCCCGGGTGGCGGCGAGCTTGGCCTCGACCAGGCGGCGCGCGGACGCCGCTTCCTGCTCGGGCCCCAGATCCGCGACGGCGGCACGCACGTCGCCTTCGTCTACCCCGCGCTGCCGCAACTCGGCGGTGAGAGCCCGGCGGGCCAGGCCCCGGCCGCGATGGCGCGTGTCAACCCAGGCCCGGGCGAACGCCGCGTCATCGATCAAGCCTGCCCCGGCGAGCCTGTCCAGGGCCGCGTCGGTAGCGCTCTGCGCCATTCCGCGGCGCCGCAGGGCCTGATCAAGCTGCGCCCGCGTGCGCGGGGCCGCGGTCAGCAACCGCAGGCAGATCTCCAGGGCCGCAGCCTCCGGGTCTCCGCCCTGCTCGTCGTCGCGATCGCCGACTGTCCGGCGACGTGCTCTGCTACTTGTCACCGCCTGGCCGCCTGGCGCCGTCCTCGGTCGGGCCGCTGGGCGCAGCGGCCTCCGCGTCAAGCCGCGGACCCACGCCTAGCTTCTCCTTGATCTTCTTCTCGATGCCGTTGGTGACGTCTGGGTTGTCGCGCAGGAAGGTCCGCGCGTTTTCCTTGCCCTGCCCCAGCTGGTCGCCTTCGTAGGTGTACCACGCACCGGACTTGCGAACGATCCCCTGCTCCACGCCCAGGTCGATGAGGCTGCCCTCGCGGCTGATCCCCTGGCCGAAAAGCAGATCCATCTCGGCTTGCCGGAAGGGCGGAGAGACCTTGTTCTTCACGACCTTCACCCGAATCCGGTTACCCACCGCCTCGGTGCCGTCCTTGAGCGTCTCGATGCGCCGCACGTCAAGCCGGACCGACGCGTAGAACTTCAGCGCCCGCCCGCCGGATGTGGTCTCCGGGCTGTTGTGCACCATTACGCCATCGACGAAATAGTTGTGTGATCCCTCTACCTCGATGTCAAAACGGTTCATCGAACGGGTCGGGGGCTTCACGTGGATATCCAGGACCTGTGCGGGAGCCAGGCGCATAGCCGTAGGCGCGAACTGCGGCTCGACGCTGAATCCGCCACGGAACCGCGGCAGCAGCTTGTAGTCCATGGACGGGTGTATGTAGGGGGCGACGAGCTTCTGGAACTTCTCCGAGGCTGCGGTCGTGAACTGAAGCACGCTGATCTTCCGCGCCCCCCGGGCAACGAGCTTCACCTCTAGGCCGTGGGTGTCCTCCAGGTACTGCACGAGCCGGTTCCGCGAGCCGGGGCTCATAGCCTCGACACAAATCTCGATCCGCCCCGTGCCGCCCCTAGTCCGTTCCTGGACACCCTTGGAACGAACAGTGAAGCCACCGTCGTCCATATACCAGACCGCCAGCGCCAGCGGCGCGAGGCTCTTGAGGTGATCCCAAGTGAAGTGCTTCTTGCCGTCGTCGCCGTAGATGACCTCACGCAACTCAGCCAACTCGGGAAGCGGGCGGAAGTCGGCGAAGACTGCGGCCTTGGCGTTGACCGACCTCGAGTGCGAGATGTTTCCGAGCAGCGACACCTTCCAGTCCAGGTAGGCCGACTGCCGGGTGCCGTGACCCATGCGGAACCGGGTCCCGGACCTGCCATGAAGGTTGGGGGACAGACACCCATCCCCCATTAGTGCGCCGAGGATGACCTGCACCTGCTGTTCGCTGAGGAGTTGTTCTTCCGCGACCATCACGCGGTCACCGGGGACCAGCTCCCCGGCCTCGCGCCATCCACCAGGCGTCTGGATGAGATGATTCTCGGTCGCGGCAAACTGAGCTCGTCCGTTCTTACCCGACTTCGCGACGCTGAACTGCAGGAACTTCTCGGTCTTGCCGTTGTTGAACCAATTCACGACCTTGCGGGGAACCACCCGGTCGGTTTCCGGATCGTAGGAGAGGACCTCAACGCCCATCCGCTGATTGACGATTTTACCGATCTTTTCCTGGGTGCCGTCGGCGAGGGTGACGCGCGTGGTGTAGGACATGCAGCCGAACATCACGCCGACCTTTTCGCGCAGCTGGTTGATGAAGATGGCGGTGGTCTTCGTCTGGCTTATCGCACCAGTCAGCTTCCTAAGGGCCTGAGACATGAGCCTGGCCTGCAGGCCCACATGGCTGTCTCCCATCTCACCCTCGATCTCCGCGCGCGGGACGAGCGCCGCGACCGAGTCGATGACGACGACGTCGATCGCGCCAGAGCGGATGAGCATATCGGTGATCTCAAGAGCCTGCTCTCCGGTATCCGGCTGCGACACGAGGAGGGCATCGGTATCAACACCGAGCTTTTTCGCGTAATCCGGATCGAGCGCGTGCTCAGCATCGATAAATGCCGCGATCCCTCCCGCCGCCTGCGCGTTCGCTATTGCATGAAGAGCAAGGCTGGTTTTCCCGGACCCCTCGGGTCCGTATATCTCAACGACGCGGCCGCGCGGAAGGCCGCCGATGCCCAGGGCCACATCTAGCGCGATCGACCCTGTCGGGATCACCTCTACAGGTGCCCGGGCGTCGTCACCGAGCCGCATGACCGATCCCTTGCCGAACTGCCGCTCGATCTGGACGAGCGCGGTCTCCAGGGCCTTCTCCCTGTCTCCGCTCCTGACGGCGCTCGTCCTGTCGCTGCCTGCCATCTGGACTCCCTGTCGGGGTGAAGTGACCGCACCGGGGCGGGCTGCCTCCGATGCCAGCCATGTGGGCGGGTCCGTTAGGGTCGCCTGCACGTCGGGCCGCCTCTGACTGTCGGCGCCGACGCTACGCGGTGCCACCGACAATTTCGCCCGGTGTGGATCCGGCCTGGCAGCCGGGCCGGAAGGTGTCATCGCCATGCCTACACCCTAGGCGAACACCTGTTCGATCATGAAGCCGACACGCCGGCTCGCGGGGTCATCTTTGACCGGCGCCGGTGGTTCGACTACTAACCGGTCGCACACGGCTAGCGGAGATTCTCCGGCACGTCGAAGGCTTCACAGACCGCCTGCCAGATCGCTTTCACATCCTCGCCGTCGGCCAGGGCCTGATTGACGGTACGTCCCCCGAGGCCCTCCAGGACATAATCCTGCGCCACGCTCGCCGCGTAATTCTCGCCGAACTGGCTGTTCATGCGGTTCCAGAAAACGGTGAGGCGCACAATCCCAGGCTACCGGCCGCCGATCACGACCCGCCGGGCCAAGACTGGCGCAAGCATGCGCCGTGATGACGGACGTGATTATGTTGCTTACCGAGGATCAGGCCCGGTTGTGCGCCTTTCCACCTTCCGTAGGAGCAGGTCATGACGACTCCGCCCGCTGACCACGGTGGCGACCAGCACGGAGCACCCCGGTCGCAGCCGCCGCCGGAGGATGTGCCGCCGCAGGGGCCGGCGGCGCCAGGGGACCAGGCTGGGACCGCCGGTCAGCCAGGGGCGGCGGGTGCGGGCGCGCCGACGAGCCAGGCCGGGCCCGAAGGTGACCCCGCGCCGACCAGCCAGGCCGGGCCCGAAGGTGACCCTGCGCCAACGAGCCAGGCCGGGTCCGAAGGTGGCGCCGCACCGACAGATCAGGCCGGATCGGACGATGAGCCCGAGCCTGAGCCTGAGGGGCAGCCCGGGCCGGCAGACATGACCGGGACTGCCGGGCAGCCCGTGGCGGCGGCTGAGGGCGGGCCGGGAGATCAGGCCGAGCCGACGGATCAGACGGGGTCAGGCCCGGCCGGTCCTCCCCAGCCAGGACCCCCACGCTATTCACAACCAGCGCAGCCGCAACCCGGCAATTGGCAGCCCGGCCAACCACAACCCGGCTATTGGCCGCCCCCCCAACCACAGCCCGGCCAACCACAACCCGGCTACCCGCAACCCGGCCAGCCACAGCCGGGGCAGCCGCAATCCGGCTATGGGCAGCCCGGCCGGCAACAACCCGGCCAGGCACAACCCGGCCAGGCACAGCCGGGTCGGGCTCAGTCTGGCTATCCGCCTCAGGGCCAGCCCGGCTACCCAGGCCAGCCCTACGCGGGCCAGCCTCTCTACCCAGGCCAGCCCGGCTATGCAGGCCAGCCCGGCTACCTAGGCCAAGCCGGCTACCCAGGCCAGCCCGGCTACCCAGGGCGTCCCGGCGCGACGGGCAGCCTGCCGCCGTACTACTCCCCCGGTGCGGCACCCCCCGGACCAGCCTTCCCGGGACCAGGTTCCCCGGGAGCAGGTTCCCCGGGCTCGGCCAGGGGGCCGCGCGTCGGGTCCGCCCTGACCGCTCTGGTCCTGGGCATCCTGGGCCTGCTGAGCAGCTTCCTCAGCCCGATCCTGGCCATCGTCTTCGGCATCGTCGCGCTGGTGTGGATCAGGAGGACGGGAGGCCGCGGCCGCGCGATGGCCATCATCGGAATCGTGCTTGGCGTCATGTGGACCGGGCTGACCGTGCTGTTCATCGTCCTCGGCGTGCACGCGGTCAACTACGGCAACCTCGGCAGGCTGCAGGCCGGCGCCTGTTTCAACAACCTGCAGCCGGGCCAGGTGTCCACCCAGGTCCACTTCCTCTCGTCGTGCTCGCAGCCGCACAATGGCCAGGTCGTCGGGACCTTCCTGCTCTCCGGCCGGACCTGGCCGGGCGCGTCGGCGCTGCACCGGGAAGCCAGCGTCGGATGCACGGCGATGCTAGGCAACGTGCTGCGCCAGCACTCGCTCAGCAGCGGCGTCAGCGCGCTGAACTACACCCCGGACCAGCAGGCGTGGTCATCGGGTGACAGGAGCGCATCGTGCGTGCTACTAGACCCGAACTCCCGGCACAGCGGGTCGATGTTCGCGTCGACCGCGCCCTAGCGAGGCGCCCGAGGCGCCAGGCCGCCGTCACCCCGCGCCAGGCGCTACAGCTCAGCCTCACGGGACGAGGTCATGACCCAGTTGGCGACCCACGTCGCACCCTGGTCATGGGAGAACGCCTGCTCCCACCGCGTTGACCCCGGCGCGACGTCGAACCAGTCATAGCGCACCCGGTATGTCGGCGATCTTCCGGTTGCGAACGCGCCGCCGCCCCAGGGCGAAATCGAAATCGCGCCGGCCCGTCGGTCTTCCGCGTGCCATCAGTGCGCCTTTCTCCTGCGGTCGGGCTCATCCTGGCGGCAAATCCTGACATCTCCTGTCAGTGACTTGCGGGCGACAACAGCGGCGCCAGGGGCGCGGCAGTCAGGTCGCCGACGGGCGAGGGGACTCTAGCGTTTTGGTCTGTCGTTTGCCCGGCGTTTCCCGGTATTTTGGCCGACGCTCCTAACGTCAGCCACCGGGACGATCCCGGCAAAGATCAGGCAGGAGAGGTATATGAGAAGACAAGACGGCATATGGGGCAAACACCCCAGGCTGACCGCGCTCGCGGGATGCGCCGCGCTGGCCGGCGGGCTCCTGGCGACCGCCGCCGGGCCGGCCAGTGCCTCCGCCGGCCAGCGGGCGCCGGTCCACCGGGTGCACAGGACCGTGCTCGCGACGGCGGGCTGCAGCCTCGGCCATGGCATCAAGCACGTCGTCCAGCTCACCTTCGACAACGTGCACTTCTTCCGCGACAACCCCAATGTGCCGTCCGACCTCGAGATGATGCCCAACCTGCTCCATTTCATCGAGGACAACGGCACGATGCTGTCCAACAACCACACGCCGCTGATCGCGCACACGGCCAACGACATCCTGACCACCCAGACCGGGCTCTACGCTGACCGGCACGGCATGTGGGGGGGCAACAACAACTACCGGACGTTCAACCCCGACGGCAGCACCGACCCGGCGAGCGCCTTCGCGTACTGGACCGATCCGGTCTTCGACACCGCTTCCGCCCCGACTGCGGGCCACGACGCGAACCCCAGCATGGTCTACTCGCCGGTCCCGCCCGCGACCGCGCATCCCGCAGTCAAGCCGGACAAGATCACGCCGGCCCCCTGGGTTCCCTACACCCGCGCAGGCTGCGACGCGGGCTACGTGGGCACCGCAAACGTGGAGCTGGAAAACACCGCGGTGGACATCCCCAAGGTGTTCGGGCCGAACTCGCCTGAGGCGCAGCAACTCGCGCAGGACCCGGACTCGTTCAAGGACGCCGAGACGGCGGACTACGTCGGGGTCGCGGTGCACTGCGCGCAGAACAACGCGTTCTGCGCGAACGCACAAGGAGTCAAGTTCGGCCAGACCTCTCCCAGCCCGACCGCAGTGGCCGACCAGCTTCCGAACGAGCCGGGCGGATACCAGGGCTTCCAGGGCCTGTTCGGGCACCGCTACGTCGCTCCCCAGCTCGGGGCCGGCACTCCGAACGTCACCGATCATGGCTTCCAGGTCACCAACGCCGCCGGCAACCTGGTCGACCTCAACGGCAACCAGATCAACGGTGCCTTCCTCAACAACCAGCCCGGGTTCCCCGGCTTCAGCAACATCAACGCCTCGCAGACGCTGGCGTACCTGGCCGACATGCTGGGATCAGGAGTTCCCGTCGTCGGCGGGTACATCGCGGATCTGCACGGCAACGAGCACATCCCCGCGCTGTCAGGGACGGGAGGCGCGTGTGCCGGCGCACCTGCCGCACTCGGCAGCGGTAGCGCCTGCTACATCGCCCAGGCGCAGTACTACAACCAGGCATTCGGGACGTTCTTCCAGCGCCTGGCCGCGGACGGCATCACCCCGCAGAACACGCTGTTCGTCGTCAGCTCGGACGAGGGTGACCACGAGGCCGGGGCTAACGTGGGCCGGGCGATCCAGCCGCAGCCGACCAGCTGTGACGGCGCCACCGTCAGCGGCGACACGGTGAACCCGGACGTGCCGTGCACCTACCCCGCAGGCTCGTTCGGTGAGCTGGCCGGCAACCTGACCGGGCTGCTCGCGACCGAGAGGAACAACACCACCCCGTTCACGGTGGACGCCGACACGGCACCGGGGTTCTACGTCACCGGGAACCCGGGACCGAACGCGCCACAGGTACGCACGCTGGAACGGGACACCGGGGCGCTCACCGCGGCGAACCCCTACACGGGCACGACCCAGCCGATCACCAACTACCTGGCTGACCCGACCGAAGAAGCCATCCTGCACATGGTGACCGCCGATTCAGCCAGGACGCCGACGTTCACCATGTTCGCCAGGCCGGACTACTTCCTGAGCACCGGCGCGGCGGACTGCGGCGGCGGACCCTGCGTGACCCAGAACCCCGGGTTCGCGTGGGATCACGGCGACTCCGCGGCCGAGATCAACACCAACTTCGTGGGCATTGCCGGACCCGGGGTCAAGAACCTCGGCTTGGACGGCAGCGCCGCCGACGCGGGACCGAACTCGGCCGGGCCGGACAGCGGCCAGGTCACGGTGCCCGGCAGCGGCACCACCGGGACCTGGGTCGACGAGACCGACATCCGGCCGACGATCATGTACCTGGCAGGCCTGCGAGACGACTACGAGCACGACGGGCGGGTGATCAGCCAGATCCTCACCGACCCGAACCGAGCCCTGTCCGGGCCGGGGGTGGCCACGCTGGGCGCCTGCTACAAGCAGCTCAACTCCAGCGTCGGCCAGTTCGGCACCGCCACGCTGCAGGCCGCGACCAAGGCGATCGAAAGCAACACCGCCGGCGACCACGCCTATCGCAGCACGGACGCGGCGTTGTCCGGGTTGGAGCGCGCCAGGGACGGCCTGGCCGGGCTGGTCAAGGGAGAACTGGAGGCAGCCGCGTTCCGGGATCAGCCTGTCCACGGCGCCATCGGCCAGACGATCGCCTGCCAGGCCCTCATCCTGGGCGCCGAACGGCTGGCGAGCGGGAGCTGACCGCCCCGCGCTGACCCAGCTCGTCCGGTCCTCTCGCGGTGCGGCCCCGGCACGTCACGCCGGGGCCGCACCGCGTGACTGCCTGCGGCTCCCCTCCGCCGGGCCGCTCACCTTGTGCGCCCCGCCTCCGGCAAAACTCGTGATAGCCGACGTGACCGTGCCCGGGTAAAGCCGGCCTCTTCTGTCGGCAATTTCCCGATAAACCGCGGCGCGGCAGTCAGTTTGCCGGCACGTATTTAGCCTCTGCTGTTGCCGAGGGTCTTCCGGCAGTTCGGCCGGCACTCCTAACGTCAGCAACCGAGATCCCCCGAGCGGGACACATCAGGCAGGAGGGGTTATGGATAGACAACTCGGCATGGGGCGCAAACGCCCGAGGCTAACCGCTCTCGCGGGGTGCGCCGCACTGGTCGGCGGGGTCGTGGCGGCAGTGGCCGCGCCCGCCAGCGCCGCGGCCAGGCCCCCGGCGGCCAGCGCCGCGGCCGCGAGGACGGCAACGGCGGCGGCGGGCTGCCGTCTCGGGAATGGCGTCAAGCACGTGGTTCAGCTCACCTTCGATAACGTGCACTTCTTCCGCGACAACCCGAATGTCCCTTCCGACCTGCAAATGCTGCCGAATCTGCTGCATTTCTTCACCCGCAACGGGACGCTGCTGAGCAACAACCACACTCCGCTGATCGCGCACACGGCCGACGACATCCTCACCACCCTCACCGGCCTGTACGGTGACCGCCAGGGCATGCCGATCGCCAACGACTACCAGGCCTACAACACCGACGGCACGACCGACTCGGCGAGTTCATTCGCCTACTGGACGGACCCGGTGTTCGACACGGCGTCCAAGCCCAACCCGGGCCATGACACCAACCCGAACATGGTCTACTCGCCGACCCCGCCTGCGACGACCTTCCCCAAGCCGAAGCCGGACACGATCACCCCGGCGCCCTGGGTGCCCTTCACCCGGGCCGGCTGCGACGTAGGCGGCGTATCGACCGCGAACATCGAACTCGAGAACAACTCGGTGGACATCCCGAAGGTATTCGGCCCGAACTCGCCCGAGGCCAAGCAGCTCGCGGCGGACAAGGACTCGTTCAAGGACGCCGAGACCGCCGACTACAGCGGGATCGCGGTGCACTGCGCCCAGGGTCAGCAGGCCAGGTTCTGCAGCACCGCCAAGGGGGTCAAGTTCGGCCAGACCAAGCCGACGCACACCGCGGTGCCGGATCTGCTGCCCGACGAGCCCGGCGGCTACACCGGGTTCCAGGCGCTGTTCGGTCACAGGTACGTCGCGCCGCAACTCGGGGCCGGCACGCCGAACCTCACCCATCACGGCTTCCAGGTCACCAACGCCGCCGGCAATCTCGTCGACCTGAACGGGAACCAGCTCAATGGGGCGTTCCTGAAGAACCACCCGGGATTCCCGGGATTCGGCGACATCAACGCGTCGCAGACTCTCGCCTACATGTCGGACATGCTGGAGTCGGGCGTACCCGTCGTCCAGGGCTACATATCGGACCTGCACGGCAACCACTTCATCCCCGGCCTGTCCGCCTGCAACAACGCTCCGGACGCGTTGGGCAGCGGGAGTGCCTGCTACATCGAGCAGGCCCAGTACTACAACCACGCATTCGGGGTCTTCTTCAAGCGCCTCGCCGCCGACGGGATCACGTCGAAGAACACGCTGTTCGTCCTCAGCTCGGACGAGGGCGACCACGAAGCCGGCGCGAACGTGGGCCGGGCGCTCCAGCCCACGCCGGCCAGCTGCAACGGCGCCACGGTGACCGGCAACACGGTCACGCCAGCAACGCTGTGCACCTACCCGTCCGGCACCTTCGGCGAGCTGGACGCCAACATCAACGGCCTGCTGGCCAGTCAGAAGCACAACACCACCCCGTTCAGCCTCGAAGAGGACACGGCCCCGGAGTTCTACGTGCCGGGCCAGCCCGGGCCCAACACGCCCGCGGTCCGCACGCTCGAACGAGACGTGGGCAGCCTGAAGGCCACCAACCCGTACGCACTGCCGCACAGGCAGCTGCTGGCGAACTACCTGGCGGATCCGGCCGAAGAAGCCATCCTGCACATGGTGAACGCCGATCCTAGGCGCACCCCGACGTTCGCGATGTTCGCCAGGCCCGACTACTTCGTGACGACCGGCTCCGCCAAATGCAAGGGGTCGTGCGTGATCCAGAACACCGGGTTCGCCTACGACCACGGCGACTACGCAGCCGAGATCGATACCAACTACGCGGCCTTCGCCGGACCCGGCGTCGCTCATCTGGGCGTAGACGGGTCGCCGGCCAGCCAGGGCCCGAGTTCGGCCGGCCCGGACAGCGGCCAGGTCACCGTGCCCGGTGCGCACACCAAGGGGCCCTGGACGGATGAGACCGACATTCGCCCGACGATCATGTACCTGACCGGGCTGCGGGATGATTACGAGCACGACGGACGGGTGATCACCCAGATCCTGAGCCACCCGAACAGTGCGCTGAGCGGGCGCGGCGTGACCACGCTCGGCGAGTGCTACAAGCAGCTGAACTCCAGTGTGGGCGAGTTCGGCACCGCTACCCTCCAGGCGGCGACCAGGGCCATCGAGAGCACGAGCCGGGGCGACAGGATCTACCGCACCACGGACAAGATTCTGCAGGGTCTCGACATCGTCAGGGACAGGCTCGCCGAGCAGATCAAGGGCGAGCTGGAGGCGGCCGCGTTCCGCAACACGCCGATCCCGCCCGCCCAGGTGCACGTGCAGACGGGCGCCTGCCACCTGATCACGGGTCATGCCGCGCAACTGGCGAGGCACGTTTCCTGATCCGCAGCCGAACCGTTAACGACAACTAAGCCGTCCCGCCCGGCCAGCGATGGCCGGGCGGGACCCTGCTATCCGGGCCCGGCCGGCCCGCTCAGCACGCCGCGACCGACGCCAGCAGATCGGCCCGGACGTGGTTCCATGTCACCCCTCGTCATCCCGCAGGGCGATAATGATCTGTATTCACGCAGCTTCTCTTTCGATATGGCAACAACCCGGGGCCCGATCATGGCCGCCTCGACCTTGTATACGATCCCGCCCGTGCTGTTCTTCTTGATCGTGCGGCGGCGGATGGTCGGCGGCCTGGTCGCCGGGTCGGTGAAGGGATGAGCGGGGGCGCGGCCACCGACCGGTCCCTGGCCCGCCTCGCCGAGGCGATCCTGGTCCCGCCGTTTCCCGGCGTCATCGCTCCGGGCTGGCTGCTCGCCGCGCTCGACCGCGGGCTCGCCGGGGTCACATTGTTCGGCCCGAACGTCTCCGATCCAGCCCAGCTGGCCGCGCTGACGTCGCAGCTGCGAAACGCGGCGGACGAGCCGGTCATCGCGATCGACGAAGAGGGCGGGGATGTCACCCGGATGGCCCACCGGGCCGGCAGCCCCTACCCGGGCAACGCGGCCCTGGGCGCCGTCGATGACACCGAGCTCACCACGGAGATCTACCGCGCGCTCGGCTCCGACCTCGCCGCGGCGGGGATCAACATGAACCTGGCGCCGTCGGCGGACGTCAACTCGGCCGCGGACAACCCGGTCATCGGCACCCGGTCGTTCGGCGCGGACACCGACCTGGTCGCCCGGCACGCCGCGGTCGCGGTGATCGGCCTGCAGTCGGCAGGCGTCGCCGCCTGCGCCAAGCACTTCCCCGGACACGGCAGCACCAGGGACGATAGCCATCACGTGATCGCCACGGTGGACGGCGACCTCAACCAGCTCCGGCGGCGGGACCTGCCGCCGTTCGCGGCGGCCATCGCCGCAGGCGTGCAGGCGGTCATGCCCGGGCACCTGCTCGTCCCCGGGCTCACCGGTGCCCTCCCCGCCACCTGGTCCGCCGCGGCGCTGACCGGCCTCCTCCGCGGCGAGCTCGGCTTCACCGGGGCAGTCGTCACCGACGCCCTGGAGATGCGCGCGGTCAGCGATCCGCACGGCGTGCCCGAGGCGGCTGTACGCACGGTCGCGGCGGGCGCCGATCTACTCTGCCTCGGCCGTGACCAGGACGAGCAGATGTACCTGGCGGTGCGGACCGCGCTGGCCGCCGCCGTCACCGAGGGCAGGCTCCCGGCCGCCCGCCTGGAAGAGGCAGGCCGCCGGGTATCGGCCCTCCGCTCCTGGCTGGCCCAGGGCTGTCACGCCCGCGCGCTGGCCGTCAGCCGGGCCGCGCCCGGACGCGACGGCGCCCGGGCCGGCCTGACCGCGGCACGCCGCGCGCTGCAGGTCTACGGCCTCGCCGGCCCACCCGCCGACCCGCTGGTCGTAGAGTTCAGCTCGCGCCGGAACATCGCCGTGGGGACGGTGCCCTGGGGCCTCGGCCCCTGGCTCGACGACAACGCACAGTGGCTGGATACCAGCCAGGGCGAGTCCAGCCTGGCCGGCGCCCTCGCCGACGTGCTGGCCAGGACGACCAGCCGCCCGCTGGTAATCGTGGTCCGCGACGCGCACCGTCTCCCGGCCGTCCGGGCGGCCATCATCGCGCTGCTCGCCGCGCGCCGCGACACAGTGATCGTGGAGATGGGCCTGCCCGTGTGGCGCCCGCCCAGCGGCGCCTACGTGGCCACCTACGGCGCCGCCCGTCCCAACGCCCAGGCCGCTGCCGAGATCCTGGGGTTGACAACTGCCTGACGAAGCGTGGTCAGGCGTGACGGCGGTGCTCGGACGGCGGCCGTTCGGCTTGCCGACAGGCCGACGTCCGAGTACTGGCGTCGCGCCCCCCGACTGCTCGGGCATAGTAGGCCGCATGCGCTGGTGCACGTACCTCTCGCCCGCCGACTCCGCCGAACGCGTCGGGCTGCTGCAGGAGGGAGCGATCCACGGGTTGCCCGGCGACAGAAGGCTCGTGGACCTGCTCGGGGATGACGGGCAGCGGATGGCGGAGGCGGCTGAGCGAGCCATCGCCGACCCCGCGGAAGTGGTCGCTGAGGACGGGGTGCGGTTCCTGGCGCCGGTGCCGGACCCACCGTCGATCAGGGACTTTTACGCGTTCGAGGAGCACGTGACGACGAGCGCCCAAGCGCTCGGCCGCGAGGTCAGCCCGGTCTGGTACGAGATTCCGCTGTTCTATTTCACCAACCCGGCCGCGACCCGCGGACCGTACGACGACATCCCGATCGCTCCCGGCTCGGCCCGGTTCGACTACGAGCTCGAGATCGCTGCCGTGGTCGGCCGACCGGGCTCGGATCTCGACCCGGCCGCCGCGGAGCAGCACATCGCCGGGTACACGGTCATGTGCGACTGGAGCGCCAGGGACCTGCAAGCGCAGGAGATGAAGGGGCGCCTGGGCCCGGCGAAGGGCAAGGACAGCGCCACCAGCTTCGGCGCGTTCCTGGTCACACCCGACGAGCTCGAGGACCGCCGGGCCGGGAATGCCTATGACCTGGAGATGACCGCCTCGGTGAACGGCAGACCGTACTCCCGGGGCACGTTCTCGAGTATCCACTGGCGCTTCGGTGAGCTGCTTGCGTACGCGTCCCGGGGGACGACCCTGCGCAGCGGCGACATCATCGGCAGCGGCACGGTCGGAACCGGGTGCATCCTGGAGCTGTCCGCGGTGCACGGGCCCGAGGCCTACCCGTGGCTGAAGCCCGGCGACCAGGTGCGGCTGGAGGTAGATCGCCTCGGCGTCATCAGTAGCACCATCCGGCCGTCTGCCCCCGTGATACCGCTACGTCCTTGACGGCATTGACGACCTGCTGACCACGCTACGTGCTGACTGGCTGCATAATGACGGTCATGAGATTGTCTGCTCGTGCCGACTACGCCCTGCGCGCCTCGATCGAGATCGCCTCTATCGGCGAAGGTCATGTCACAGCAGACCAGGTCGCACGTACGCAGCAGATCCCGGTCAAGTTCCTGGAGACCATCCTCACCCAGCTGCGGCGGGCCGGCCTGGTCCGCAGCCAGCGAGGGCCGGACGGTGGTTTCTGGCTGGCCCGGCCCGCGGACGAGATCTCTCTGGCCGACATCATCAGGGCCATCGACGGCCAGCTTCTGGGCGTGCGCGGCGAGCGCCCGGAGAACGTCGGGTACATCGGCGCCGCCGAGCCACTGCAGCGGGTGTGGATTGCCCTGCGGGCCAGCGAGCGCGCCATCCTCGAATCGGTGACGCTTGGCCAGATCGTTTCCGGCGAACTGCCGGAGCGGGTCAACGAACTAGTCGGGGATCCCAGAGCCTGGGCGTAGTCGTCAGCGGCTGAGCCCTAGACCGGGACCATGTCGGTGACGTCGCCCGGGCGGCGGGCCGACCCGTCGAACGCGGCGTCGCGGGTGACCAGCGCGGGCTCTGTCTGCCGCACGTCGTGGCGGGTCGGGCGCAGCCGCACGCCGCCGAGCACCGAGTCCTGCGACGTCTCCAGTACCGGGCCCACCCGTGTACCCAGCGCGGCCTCCCGGTCGCGATGCAGCCCTGGCTCCCGGGGCCCGCTCAGCACCGGGTTGCTCTGCAGCTCAGCCAGGGCGAAGTTGTCAGAGACTTCCCTCAGCACGTGGGACAGCGGCGTGTCGAGCGCCGTGCAGATCGCGGACAGCAGCTCGGATGAGGCTTCCTTCTGCCCGCGCTCGACCTCGGACAGGTAACCGAGCGAGACCCGGGCGGAAGCAGACACCTCGCGGAGGGTGCGACCCTGCCGCAGGCGAAGCCGCCGCAGCACGTCACCGAGCAAGTGACGAAGCAGGACCATCGTCGCACTCCCTTCCGCGGCCGTTCTGCTTATGACTCCACCGTACCTGGCATCACGGACAGTCTGCGAGATGAATTCGCCGCGTGTTCGCTTCTGACGTAACGCTGTAATCGTTCTCTCTCTTCCCGGCCGGGACAGGTCATGCCCCCTGCGCCTCCAGCATTCCCTGCAGCAGCAACAGCGACTGCTGCACGGCCTGGTCCCGGATCGACCGCCGGCCGCCGGCCAGGGACAGCCCCCGATGCACCGTGCTGAGCTGCCCGGACGCCGCGATATACACGGTGCCCACCGGCTGTCCGTCGGCCGGATCCGGCCCGGCGACCCCGGTGGTCGCGACCCCGAACGTGGCGTCCAGCCGCTTGCGTACGCCCTCGGCCATCGCGCTGGCCACGTCTGCGTGCACCGCCCCGTAATGCTCGAGCAGGGACACGGGGACGCCCAGCAGGGCGGACTTGAGGTCGGTGGCGTACGCCACGATGCCGCCGCGGAGGACGACGGACGCACGGGGGACCTCGACCAGCGCGGCGGCGAGCAGCCCGCCGGTCAGCGACTCGGCCACCGCGACGGTCTGGCCCCGCTCGGTCAGCAGCGTCACGATCAGCTCCGCCAGCGGCTCCGGGGCCGGGCTGGTCACGGCTTGTTCCGCCACGCGCTGGCCACGTAGTCGACCCCGGTTACCAGCGTGACCACCACGGCGGCCGCCATGACCAGCGGGCGGGCCAGGCCGAACGGCACGGGCAGGATGTACAGGCTGATCGCGATGACCTGCAGCAGGGTCTTAAGCTTGCCGCCCCGGCTCGCTGCGATCACGTTGTGCCGGATGACGATGATCCGCAAGGCGGTGATGCCCAGCTCCCGCACCAGGATCACGCCCGTCACCCACCAGGACAGCTCCCCCATGGCGGACAAGGTGATGAGCGCCGAGCCGGTCAGGGCCTTATCGGCTACCGGATCCGCGATCTTGCCGAAGTCGGTGATCAGGCCCCGCTGCCGGGCCAGCCGGCCGTCCAGCAGGTCGGTGGCCGAGGCCGCGATGAACAGCCCGAACGCGACCACCCGCCCGGCGGTCCCCCCCATGGCCAGGAAGACGACGAAGAACGGAACCATCACCAGGCGCAGCAGGGTCAGCTCGTTGGCCACGTTGACCAGGCCCGGACGCGGGGCGGCCTGACCCGAGGCCGCGCTGGCGGGGACGGGCGGAACGGGCAGGCCTGAGGCCGCGGGGCCGGAGGCCGCGGGATCGTGCGGGAGGTCTTGTGAACCGCTCAACGCGGCACCGGGGAAACGGTCTCGACGAGGTTTCCCCGCAGGTCTACCCCCTCAGCCGCGGCAAACTTGGCCCGCACCAGGTCCCCGGCGCGGGCGTCGGCGCATCCCCGGACGATCGTGATCCCGTCTACTTCCGGTGCCTGATGCTCGGCCCGGCCCTCGTAGCGGCCGGGGCCGAGCCGACGTTCGAGCAGCACGTCGCTGATCTCGCCGACGCGGTCCGCGGAGCGCTGCGCCATCAGCTCGTCGGCCAGCGATGTGACCTCTTCCACCCGCCGGGCGATCTCGGCCGGGTCGACCTGGCCGGGCAGCGACGCGGCCTCCGTGCCGTCCTCGTCGGAGTAGCCGAAGATCCCGATGGCATCCAGCCGGGCGTCGTCGAGGAATCCTTGCAGCGCCTCCAGGTCAGCCTCGGTCTCGCCGGGGAACCCGACGATGAAGTTTGACCTGATCCCGGCGGCGGGGCAGGCCTTCCTGATCCGGTCGACCAGGTCGCAGAACCGCTCCGCGTCACCGAACCGCCGCATCGCACGCAGCACCGAGCCGCTAGCGTGCTGGAACGACAGATCGAAGTACGGGGCCACCCCGGGGGTGGACGCGAGCACGTCGATGAGCCCGGGGCGCAGCTCGGCGGGCTGCAGGTAGCTCACCCGGACCACGGCGATGCCATCCACCGCGGCCAGCGCGGGCAGCAGTTCCTCGAGCAGCCGCAGGTTGCCCAGGTCCTTGCCGTAGGAGGTGGAGTTCTCGCTGACCAGCATCAGCTCCCGGACGCCCTGGCCGGCCAGCCACCGGGCCTCGGCCAGCAGGCCGGACACCGGCCTGGACAGGAACGCGCCGCGGAACGAGGGGATCGCGCAGAAGCTGCACCTGCGGTCGCAGCCAGAAGCGATCTTGAGAGGGGCGGTCACCCCCCGGTCCAGCCGTCGGCGCGGCACGCGGGGCCCGGACGCCGGGGCCAGCCCGGGCGGCAGGTCCGGGATATCGTTCTGCCACATCTCGGCGGGCGCCGGTCCCGGCGGTAGGCCAGCCGCCACCGGGCCGGGGACACCGTCCGGCGTGGCGCCCGGCCGGTCGGCGGGGGCGATCGGCAGCAGCCGGCGGCGGTCACGCGGAGTGTGTGCCGCCCAGCGCTCTCCGGCGGCCACCGCGTCTAGCCGGGCCGCGATGTCCGGGTAGTCGTCGAAGCTGACGACCTGCGCCTCGGGTAGCGCCTCGGCGAGCTGGGAGCCGTAACGCTCGGCCAGGCAGCCCGCGGCCACCACCTTGGCCCCCGAAGACGCGGCATCGAGCAGCTCGTCGATGGACTCCTGCTTGGCCGCCTGGATGAAGCCGCAGGTGTTGACCACGACCACGTCGGCCTCGGGCTGGTCGGTCAGCGCCCAGCCCGCCGTCTCGAGCCGTGCGGCCAGCTCCTCGGAATCCACCTCGTTGCGCGCGCAGCCCAGAGTCACCAGGCGGACCGTCCGGTCCGCGACGGGAGGGGTCACCTTGTTCTGCGGCACACCGGAAGACTACGGTACGTGCCCCCCCGGATCGGCACGCGGCCACGCGCGCAGCACCGGGCCGCGGCTGGTCAGCCGGACAAATGCTTACTTGGATGGAAGCTCAGCGTGACCGGGTTGCCCACGGTACCCGGTCGGCCACGGTTCTGCCCGTTCACGGTGAGCACGACCGCGCCGGGGTTGCCCAGCTGCATGTTCACCGCGTGCTTGAACCTCCAGGTCCTCCTGTTGCCGGGCAGCAGCGTGGCCTGCGTCAGGTATGCGCCGTTCGGGCGGGTGAACTCGACCCAGCACGGCTGGGCCATCACCACCAGCTTGATGACCAGGCGCTTGCTGGAATGGGAGGTCGATGGGGTGGGGGGCGAACTGTGCGACGAGGCCGGCGAGCTGTGATGGCCGGCGGGGTGCTGTTGATGCTGCCCTGTTGCGGCCGGGTGCTCGGTGCCCGCGTGGGAGGACACCGCGTGGTAGACCACGTAGCCGACGATCACGGCCAGGGCGAGCACCATGGCCACGCTCCAGTTGAACCTGCGCCGCGGTTCTTTCAGCTTGATCGGCGTGGACGGCTCGAAAACCTCGGCGGCCCTGATCGAGTGCGGCGCGCTGTGCGCGGCGTCGTACTCCGCGATGAGCGCATCCGGGTCCAGGCCGACCACCTTCGCGATGCTCCTGATGTGCCCGCGCGCGTAAAAGTCGCCGCCGCAGGCGGAGAAATCGCCGCGCTCGATGCCGCGGATGATCGTCTCCCTGATGCGGGTCTGCTGACTGACCTGCGTAACGGTGAGACCCGCCTGGCGTCGCGCTTCCGCCAGCGTGTCACCGATGCTCACGCCGCGCCTCCACTGCTTCGGTCGGAACGTGCAATCCCACGCGGCGCCGGCGGCCGCCGGGCGCGTGCGTCCCGAGCGGGGGGACAGTTACCAAGTGTAGACACGCGGACACAGCGTCGCGAGAACGGTGACGCCCCATTGGCGCACGATTTCGCCGCCGCGCGCGGACCGCCTGCCGTCCGTGACGCCGCAACCGGGTCGGCACCGACCCTACTCGCCGCGCAGCGGCCGGAGCACCTCTTCCATGTCTTCCGGCCTGATCAGCACGTCCCTGGCCTTGGAGCCCTCGCTGGGCCCGACGATGCCGCGGCTCTCCAGCAGGTCCATCAGCCGTCCGGCCTTGGCGAAGCCCACCCTGAGCTTGCGTTGCAGCATCGAGGTGGAGCCGAACTGGGTGGTGATGATCAGCTCGGCCGCCTGGACGAGCAGCTCCCTGTCGTCGCCGATCTCCGCGTCGATCTCCCGCTGCCTGCCCTCGGCCACCATGACGTCTTCCCGGTAGGCGGGCTCGGCCTGCTTCCTGCAGTGCGCGACGACCTCGCGGATCTCCTTCTCGGTGACGAACGCATTCTGCAACCGGATCGGCTTGCTCGCCCCCATGGGCAGGAACAGCGAATCGCCCTGGCCGATCAGCTTCTCCGCCCCCGGCTGGTCCATGATGACCCGGCTGTCGGTCACGCTGGAGGTCTCGAACGCCAGCCTGGACGGCACGTTGGCCTTGATCAGCCCGGTTACCACGTCCACGCTCGGTCGCTGGGTGGCCAGTACCAGGTGGATCCCGGCCGCCCGGGCCAGCTGGGTGATCCGGACGATCGCGTCCTCCACGTCCCGCGGGGCGATCATCATCAGGTCGGACAGTTCGTCCACGATCACCAGCAGGTACGGGTAGGGCAGGTACTCTCGCTCGCTGCCCGGCGCCGCGGCGAGCTTGCCCGACCGCACCGCCTGGTTGAAGTCGTCCACGTGCCGGAACCCGGACGCGGCCAGGTCGTCGTAGCGCCGCTCCATCTCGCCGACCACCCAGCTCAGCGCCTCCGCCGCCTTCTTCGGGCTGGTGATGATCGGCGTGATCAGGTGCGGGACGCCCTGGTAATGCGCCAGCTCCACCCGCTTGGGGTCGATGAGGATCATCCGCACCTCATCCGGCGTGGCCCGCAGCAGGATCGAAGTGATCAGCCCGTTCACGCACGTCGAGTTGTGGGTGGGAATGCAGGACCGGCTGGCCAGATATAGACGGCTGCGGCTGTCCACCTCGATGCACCGCACCGGAACTGACTCAACCGGCCGCACGTCCACTATGTACCGTTGACGAGCCGGACTGGTAGGCCTGACGTCGCCCTGCCGGGTTAGCTTGCGGGCCAGGCGGAAGACCGGCTCATGGGGCTGGAAGGCCACACTGTAGGCCACCGACGTGCTTGGGTGGCGGCCCCGGCACGGCTTCGTCCGCAGGGTGGCCTTGAAGCCGAGCCCGAGCACCAGATCCAGGGCGTCACGGGCCAGCCGCTCGTTCGTGACCGAGAGGACCACCTGGTTGCGGCGGCTGTAACCGTCGGTGTCGAGCAGCCCGGCGAGCAGGGCGCGTCGCTGTGCGATCGAGGCCCGCAAGTAGATCTCCGGGATGTGCTTGTTGCCAAGCAGGTCGAGCTCGCGCAGCCGGCTCATGATGCCGGTGCGTGCCTGGTGCCACGGCGAGCCGGTGCCCCGCTCCGCTATCCCGTAATTCAGCGTGGCCTTCTGCTTGGTCACCACATAACCGTCAGCGCTGATGGCGTCGACGATCTCCTGGTCTGCGCAGGTGATGCGGGCACAGTTCGAATGGCCGTCGCCGAGCCACGCACCGAGGGTGTACGGGGCCACTGGGAGATCGCGCTCGGGGTTGTCGAGCGGTCTGCAGACTCCGATGGAGTGGTTGGCCCGTCCCTTCACGCGCAGGGTAGCGGCGATCTCGGCCGTGGTGACTGGCTCCCCGCGGTCGGCGTGTCGTTGACCGAAGCCGACCGGCGCGCTGACCCGCTCGGCCAGCATCTTGTAAACCAGGTGCCGCGAGTACGTCGGCGCCCAGAAGCTGACCGCGCGCCCGTTGCGACGATAGGTGAGCCGGGCATTGCGGCCTTCGCGCGGGAGCTTGCCGACCCGTGCATAGAGCACGTTGCGGAACTGGCTCCCGACGTCGGCCACGACCTCCGCCGTGGTCACGAGCCGATCCGGCTCGCTGAGCACCTCGGCGGCGCGCTCGCTCACCCGTGCCACGTCGGCGGGCGGCCAGTATGGAACCCCGCGTGGCGGCCTTCCGCGCCGGGCGCGGGGCCGGATGGTGTCGGTCTGCCACAGGTGCTGAGCGTCGGCCACAATCACGGTGGCGTCGGAGAACTCGACCTCGTAGCACGGGCGTCCGTGCATGACCGGGGTGGCAGCGATCACCGAGCACCGCTGACCGCCTTCGTCGAAGACCTGGTCGCCCGGCTGAATCTCGCCCATCGTCGTCCAGCCGTCCGGCGTCGGGATCGGCGTATCGAGAGCAAGGGCCTTCCCGGACCCGGTAGCCCCGGCAATCAAAATGTGAGGCATCTTCGCGAGGTTGGCCACGACGGTGTGGCCTTCGACGTCCTTGCCCAGGCCGACCACCATCGGGTGATGATCGGACACCGCGACCGGCGAGCGGAGCACGTCGCCGAGGCTGACGATCTCGCGGTCGGTGTTGGGGATCTCCACCCCGATCGCGGACTTGCCCGGGATCGGCGACAGGATCCGTACGTCCGCGCTCTTCACCGCGTAGGCGATGTTCCGCGACAGGGCGGTGACCCGCTCGACCTTGACCGCCTGGCCGAGCTCGATCTCGTACCGGGTGACCGTCGGTCCCCGGGTGAACCCGGTGACCTCGGCATCCACCTCGAACTGCTCGAGCACGCCGGTCAGCGCCTCCATCATGAAATCGTTGGCGCGGGTCCGGGCCTTCGGCGCCGATCCGGGCCGCAGCAGGGCTGCGGGCGGCAGCGTGTAGCTGGCGTCGGTGGCTCCGGCCAGCATCAGCTGCTCGGGCTTGCGCAGTAGTCCGTCCTGGCCGTCGGCGGCTGCCTCGCCGCCCTTCCCGCCGGAGGCTGCTTCGTCCCGCGGCCCGAAGCCGATCGCCCGCAGCAGCTCCTCGTCGATGCCGCCGGTCGTACCGCCCAGCGGGGCCTCCTGACCCGCCGCGCCGTCCGCTGGTCCCGGCTTGGCCCGGCCGCCCCGCTCGGCCAGCAGCGGCGAGTCGTAGGGCCGTTCACGGTCGCCGGCCTCGATGGCCTGCTGCCGGCGGCCGAGGCGACCGCGACCGAGGGGGCCGGCCCGTGCCCGTTCGGGATCATCGGTCTTTTCCCCGGCCGCCGTGCCGCCGTCGGCATCGGTGCGGCGGCCGAGGGCCCGGGCCAGGACGGCGGGGACGGTATGCAGCGGCGTCGCTGTGATCACCAGCACGCCGAAGCCGACGACGAGCGCGAGCAGCGCCGCGGCGACCGCGGGCGTCAGCGCGGTCACCAGCGGAGCCGAGGCGGCGAACCCGATCAGCCCGCCCGCGTCCCGCATCGCCGTCGCGCCGTCGGCCGGCCGCGGGGTGCCGTTCGCGATGTGCACCAGGCCGGTCACGCCGATGATCAGCGCCAGCGAGCCGATCACGATCCGGCCGGTCTCCCCGTTGCGTTCGGGATGGCGCAGGAACCGCCAGCCCAGCAGGGCTAGCAGCACCGGGACCAGCCAGGCGAGCGCGCCGAACCCGCCCCGTACCACCGCGGTCATGACCCGGCCGACCGCGTTGTCCATGTGCCACCAGGTGGTGGCGGCCACGACGATGGCGGCGCCGATCGCGGCCAGCCCGATTCCGTCTCTGCGGTGCGCGGGCTCCAGGTCACGGGCGCTGCGGCCGATCCCCCGGACCACGGCGCCGACCCCGTGCGCCAGCAGCATCCACACCCCGGCGACGGCGCCCGCCACCCATCCCAGCAGGATGGCCACTGGGTTGGCCGACAGCGACGGGCCCGGCCTGCGCCGGCTGGACGGCCGGCGCCCGCGCCCTGTGCTGCGGTACTTGCGTGACTTCTTGGCGCGCGCCTTGCGACTGGTCTTCACCGGCGCCCGGCCGCGCGGCGCGGGCTCGGCCCGGCCGCCCCGGGAGCGGGCGGCGGTCTGCGTGCCCTTGGGCGCACGAGTGGCCATGATGCCCACGCTAGCGAGCATTTCGCCCTCGCCGAAGCACGCGGCAGGCGTGTCGCCTCGGCCCTCGGCGAAACCGGGGGGCAGCGCGGATTACCCTGGCAGGCAGCGACCCAGGGAGGCGGCGTGCGGATCGCGGTCGTGGGCGGCGGCCCGGGCGGGTTGTACTTCGCCGCCCTCACCCGACAGCTCGGCCCCGGCCACGAGATAACCGTCTGGGAGCGGAACGCCCCCGACGACACGTTTGGCTTCGGCGTCGTGTTCTCCGACGAGACGCTGGGCGGCATCGAGCACGCGGACCCCGGCATCTACGGGGCGATGGAACGCGAGTTCGCCCGCTGGGACGACATCGACGTCCATTTCAAGGGCGAGACGATCACCAGCGGGGGCCACGGCTTCGCCGCGATGAGCCGCCGCCGGCTGCTGGCGATCCTGCAGCAGCGCTGCGCCGATCTCGGCGTGCGGCTGCACTTCCGCGCCGAGGCGCCGGACGTGGTCCGGCTGGCCACCGGCTACGACCTGGTGATCGCGGCCGACGGCGCCAACTCGGCAGTTAGGGCGCAGTTCGCCGACACGTTCCGCCCCGACCTCGAGATCCGGCACTGCAAGTACATGTGGCTCGGCACGGACCTGGTCTTCGACGCCTTCAAGTTCTACATCGAGCAGACGCCGCACGGCGTGATGCAGATCCACGGCTATCCCTACGACGCCACCGGCAGCACGTTCATCGTCGAGATGCACGACGCGGTCTGGCGGGCCGCCGGGTTCGGAGAGCTGGCCCCGGCGGTCCTGCCGCCCGGTGCCTCCGACGACGCGTCGATCGCGCGGATCCGGGAGATGTTCGCGCCGATCCTGGGCGGCCACGCGGTGCACGCCAACAACTCCAAATGGATCAGCTTCGGCACGCTGCGCTGCCAGAGCTGGCGACATGACAACGTGATCCTGCTCGGCGACGCCGCGCACACGGCGCACTTCTCCATCGGCTCCGGCACGAAGCTGGCCATGGAGGATGCGCTGGCGCTGGCTGCCTGCCTGCACGAGCAGCCGTCGGTCGACGACGCGCTGACCGCGTACGAGGCCGAGCGGCGGCCGGTGGTCGCGTCCGTGCAGCGGGCCGCGCAGGCCAGCCTGGAGTGGTTCGAGAACCTGGGCCAGTATGTGCACCAGGAACCCGAACAGTTCGCGTTCAACATCATCACACGCAGCCGCCGGGTGACCTACGGGAACCTGCAGCTGCGGGATCCGGAGTTCGTGGCCCGGATGGATGCCTGGTTCGCCGGCCACGAGAAGCGGCGCGGCATGGCCCCGGGCGACGTGCGGCCGCCGATGTTCCAGCCGCTGCGGCTGCGCGGCCTGGAGCTGGCCAACCGGGTCGTGGTCTCGGCCATGGACATGTACTCGGCTGCCGACGGCCTGCCGTCGGACTTCCACCTGGTGCACCTGGGCGGCAAGGCGCTGGGCGGGGCCGGGCTGGTCATGACCGAGATGGTGTGCGTGTCCCCGGAGGGGAGGATCTCGCCCGGGTGCACCGGGCTGTACACGGCCGGGCAGGAGGCGGCCTGGCGGCGGATCGTGTCGTTCGTGCACGGCTCGTCGGCGGCCAGGATCGGGCTTCAGCTCGGGCACTCGGGCCGCAAGGGATCGACGAAGCTGATGTGGGAGGGGATCGACCAGCCGCTGGAGTCGGGCAACTGGCCGGTATGCGGGCCCTCGCCGCTGCCGTACCTGCCCGGCGTGAGCCAGGTGCCGGCGGAGCTGTCGGCGGCCGGCATGGCGGCGATCCGGGACCAGTTCGTGGCCGCCACCGAGGCGGCCGAACGCTGCGGCTTCGACCTGGTCGAGCTGCACTGTGCGCACGGGTACCTGCTGTCGTCGTTCATCTCCCCGCTCACCAACCAGCGGACCGACGAGTACGGCGGGTCACTGGCCGGGCGGCTGCGCTTCCCGCTCGAGGTGTTCGCCGCGATGCGCGCGG
>Ga0070710_10000082_pt1 | contig 43464 bp, 41 predicted proteins | sample LARL52metaG_FD_65454 | JGI IMG/M metagenome (GOLD analysis project Ga0070710, IMG submission 65454) | Corn, switchgrass and miscanthus rhizosphere microbial communities from Kellogg Biological Station, Michigan, USA - LAR L5-2 metaG | ecosystem: Host-associated > Plants > Roots > Rhizosphere ...
GCGTACAGCAGCAGCATGATCGTGCCGTGCATGGTGAACAGCTGGTTGTACTGCTCGTTCGAGAGGAACTGCAGACCGGGCCGCGCCAGTTCGGCGCGCATCAGCAGCGCCATCACGCCGCCCGCCATGAAGAAGGCGAACGACGTGACCAGGTAGAGGATCCCGATCTGCTTCGGGTCGGTGGTGCGCAGGAACCCCAGGAACGCAGCACCTTTGGGACGTCGGCGGGCGACTCCGGGATGCGGTACGACCGGCGTCGGTTTGATCGTCGTCACGGTGGTGACCTGCCTTCGATGGTCGAGGCATGGGCTGTCACACGCGCGGTGTACCCGGCAGCCCATCGCCCAAACGGTGTGTCGCCCGGCGCCGCACGGGTACACGAAAAGTGGCCATCAGAGAGGACCTGCCATGCGCACCGCACTGCACGGCCTGGCCGAGCGCGGCCAGAGCCCGTGGATGGACCAGCTGTCCAGAGACCTGCTGCGGGGAGGCGAGCTGGCCGCCTTGGTCGATGAGGGCGTCCTCGGGGTGACGTCGAACCCGACGATCTTCTCCGCCGCCATGAGCAGCGGCGACGCCTACGAAGCCCAGAAGCGCGACCTGCCGGAGGACGACCCGAAGGAGATCTTCCTGGCCCTCGCGACCGAGGACGTCCGCCAGGCCTGCGACCTGCTGGCCGGCAAGGGCACCTCGGAGCGCGACGGCTGGGTGTCGATGGAGGTCGACCCGCGGTTCGCCCACGACACGCGGGCGACGATCGACGAGGCACGACGGCTGCACGCGCTGGTCGACCGGCCGAACCTCTTCGTGAAGATCCCCGGCACGCGCGAAGGCCTGCCGGCGATCGAGGAAGCGGTCGCCTGCGGCATCCCGATCAACGTCACGCTGCTGTTCTCGTTGGACCGCCACCGCGAGGCCGCCGAGGCGTACCTGCGCGGCCTGCGCCGGTTGCACGCCGACGGCGGCGACCTGTCGAAGGCCGGTTCCGTGGCGTCGTTCTTCGTGTCCAGAGTGGACGCAGAGGCTGACAAGCGCCTGGACGCGTTGCGCGGCCACGAGGTGCTCAAGGGCACCCTGGCGATCGCCAACGCCAAGCTCGCCTACCAGCAGTACCTGGAGATCTTCTCCGGCCCGGCCTGGGAGGAGCTGGCGCGTGCGGGTGCGACGCCGCAATGGTGCCTGTGGGCGTCCACGTCGACGAAGAACCCGGCGTTCCGCGACACCCGGTACGTCGAGGAGCTGATCGGGCCGGAGACCGTGACCACCATGCCCCGCAAGACGATCGAGGCCTTCCTCGACCACGGCATGGTCGCCGACTCGCTCACCAGGGACGTGGGCGGTGCGCGACGCGTGCTCGACCGGTTCGCGGAGATCGGCATCAGCTACCGCGACCTCACCGACACCCTCGAACGCGAGGGCGTGCGGAAGTTCGTGGACTCCTACCGGCAGCTCCTCGACCGCCTGACCGCCCACCCAGCTCGGAGGTGACCCTTGCCCGACAACGACTTCCGCCACGACCTCGCCCAGCAGCTCCGGGTCGACTCGGTCCGCGCGAGCGACGCGGGCGGCTCCGGCCACCCGACGTCGTCGATGTCCGCGGCCGACCTGATGGCGGTGCTGCTGCACGGCTACCTCAAGCTCGACTACGCGAATCCCGACAACCCCGCCAACGACCACCTCGTGTTCTCCAAGGGCCACGCCTCACCGCTCTACTACGCGATGCTCAAGGCGGCCGGCGCGATCACCGACGAGGAGCTGCTGAGCTTCCGCACGTTCGGCAGCAGGCTCGAAGGCCACCCGACGCCCCGCATCCCGCCGACCGACGTGGCCACCGGCTCGCTCGGCCAGGGCCTGCCGGTCGGCGTCGGCCTCGCGCTGGCGGGCAAGCGCCTCGACCGGCTGCCGTACCGGGTGTGGGTGCTGTGCGGTGACTCGGAGATGGCCGAGGGCTCGATCTGGGAGGCGTTCCAGCACGCCGGCTGGGCCGGGCTCGACAACCTCACCGCGATCATCGACGTGAACCGGCTCGGCCAGACCCGCGAGACCATGCTCGGCTGGGACCTCGACGGTTACGCCGCCCGTGCCGAGGCGTTCGGGTGGAAGGCCATCGCGATCGACGGCCACGACCTCGACGCCATCGACGCCGCACTGGCCCAGGCGACCTCCGTGACCGACCGGCCGACCGCGATCATCGCCAGGACGCACAAGGGCCGTGGCGTGCGGGCGGTCGAGGACCAGCCCGGCAAGCACGGCAAACCCCTGGAAGACCCCGCCGAGGCGATTGAGGAGCTCGGCGGCGCGCGTTCGCTGGCCGTGACGGTCAAGACGCCCACGCCCGGCTCGCCGCACCGCTTCGCCACCGCCGGTGGCACGCTGCCGCGCTGGCAGATCGGCGAGGAGGTCGCGACCCGGCAGGCGTACGGGCAGACGCTGGCGGAGCTGGGCGGACTGCGCGGCGACGTCGTGGTGCTGGACGGCGAGGTGTCGAACTCGACGATGTCCGAGCTCTTCGCCAAGGCGCATCCGGACCGCTACTTCGAGATGTTCATCGCCGAACAGCAGATGGTCGCCGCCGCGGTCGGGCTGCAGGCCCGCAACTGGGTGCCGTTCGCGTCCACGTTCGGCGCGTTTTTGACCCGTGCGCACGACTTCATCCGCATGGCCGCCGTCTCACGCGCGGACCTGCGCCTGTGCGGCTCGCACGCCGGGGTGTCGATCGGCGAGGACGGGCCGTCGCAGATGGCGCTGGAGGACCTCTCGATGTTCCGCGCCATCCACGGCAGCACGGTGCTGCACCCGTCCGATGCCAACCAGACCGCCGCGCTGGTCGCCGAGATGGCCACGCTGCCCGGCATCTCGTACCTGCGGACGTTGCGGGGCAAGACCCCGGTGCGCACGTCGCCGGACGAGCACATCCGCGTCGGCGGCAGCCGGGTGCTGCGCAACAGCGACCACGACGACCTGACGATCGTGGCGTGCGGGATCACCGTCGGCGAGGCGGAGAAGGCAGCCGACGTGCTGGACGAAGAAGGCATCCGCGCACGGGTGATCGACTGCTACTCGATCAAGCCGATCGACGGGAACACGTTGGTGCAGGCCGCTTCCCAGACGCGGGCCGTGCTTACCGTGGAGGACCACTGGCCTGAAGGCGGGCTGGGGGACGCGGTGCTCGACGCGCTGGCGGCCTGTCCGGACCGGCCGGTCGTGCGGAAGCTCGCGGTGTCGGAGATGCCGGTGTCCGGCAAGCCCGGCGAGCTGCTGCACGCCGCCCACATCGACGCCGAGGCGGTAGCAGAAGCAGCACGCCAACTTCTCCGCCCCTGACGCCGCCTCGACATCGATGAAGGGAACATTCCTCCACCTCAGGTGGATGAAGGTTCCCTTCATCGAGCACCGAGGCCTAGGTGGGGTCGGGCATGGGAGGCAGTGGATCCGGGTCGGGACCGGGCGGCCGAGGCTGGTCCGGTCCCGGCGGCGGCACGGGCTCTGGTGGTGGCACTGGTTGAGTCATGCCCGCCGGGTACCCACCGTTCGGCCCACTCTCACCAGAGGGGATTCCCCCTGGCTGCGAATTAGCCCGGATTTCGCTAATGCGCCAAGCCTTCCACCCGACAATCGGTCTGTTCGGGACCGGCGGCACCGGGGGTGGGCAGATGGCGTCCAGGATGGCCTCGCAGGACTGGTACCTCGGCGCCGAGCAGACGCGCGGACTGCACTTCCTGGGCGCGCTCGACCTGCTGGAGCTGCTCGACCACCTGGCGTCCCGGCCGCGCTGGCCCGCGCGGGACGTGCCGTTGCCGATCATCCACCTGCGCCGGCCGCCCGGTGTGGAGAGCCCGCTGGAGCCGCTGGCCAACCGGCCCGCCACCGCGCACGGACGCAAGGTGCCGCTCGCCCTGGTCGACGGCGCCGAGCCGGAACCGCGCAAGCTGCTCGACGACGCGGTCGGCGGTCTCGCCGAGAAACGGTTGCGGTTCCCGCACTACGCGCTCGTCGGGTGGCTGCTCGACCTCACGCTGCCCGCCGACGTCCAGGCCGACGACGAACAGCGCGAGATCGCCCGCCAGTTCAAGCAGCACCTCCGCCGCCGCGTGCGGATGACCGCCGGCGGCGTGCAGGACCTGGCGCAGGACTTCCCGTGGTGGATCCGATTCGCCATCACGGTGATGCCGAGGCTCGGCCTGGCGCTCATGACGCTGCTGTGGCGGCCGGCGACGTGGGTGGGCGAGCAGTCGTTCGGCGGCAGGTCGCGGCGCGGCCTCTACCGGCTGGCGCGCGCGTTCGTGCGGGAACGTCTCGCCGCGCGTTTTCCGGACGAGGTCAACGACCTGCTGGTGCGCGCGTTCCTGGAGGACCTGAGGCGTTCGCACCGGCGCTGGACGGTGTTCGGCGCGGGCCGCCGGCGCACCGGCTGCCCGTGGCTGCTGATCGACAACGCGTCGCGGGGAGCCGGGCGGTGGCTGGTCGACGCGATCGGGCGCGCCCGCAAAACCGTCCACGGTGGACGGTCGTGGCGCACGAACCCGTTGAGCCACCCCGATCCGCTGCTGGTGATCTCGGCGGACGAGTCGGACGACGAACCGGCGACGCACGCGGCGGACGCGTTGCAGGGCTACAAGGACTGGCTGCGGGCCCTGCCGCGGTCCGAGAACTGGGTCATCGCGCTCAACACCGACGCCACCGCACCCGCACCCGGTGTGGGCGGCGGCCTCGCCGGCCACCCGTCGCTGCGGTTGCGCCGGGCGGTCGCGGCCCCGATCGTGGTCGCGCTGCTCGCCGCGCTGGTCCTCGCCGTGCCGTTCTACAACCACTCGCGGTGCGACCGCTGGTGGTCACTGGCGATCCACGCGCAGCTGGAGCTGGTCGGCGACGAGTGCATCGGGGTGTCCGCGGATCCGTTGCGGCACTTCGTTCCCGACACCGTTCCCGACGAGGTCCGGCCGGGGCTGGAGGACGTCTACGGCAGGATCATGGCCGAGAACCGCAAGGCCGAAGCCCGTGAGGACGCGATCACGATCGTGTTCCTCAGCGTGCTGACTCCCCGCACCGCCAACAGCTTCGCGGCCCTGGTCGAGGAGCTGCGGGGCGTGTGGGTGGCGCAGAAGACCAGTGACGTGCCGATCAGGATGCTGCTGGCCAACGGCGGTGAAGGGCCGGGCGGCCGGGGCCTGGCGTCCGGCGACCTGGCGGCGGACAAGATCATCGAACTGGCCGCGCGGGACCGCAGCGTGGTCGCGGTGACCGGCCTGTCGATCAGCACCGACACCGCCAAGTCCGTCGTGAAACGCCTGGGCAGCAACGCTCTGCCCGTCATCGGCAGCCTCACGTCCGCCGACGACATGGCGAGCGTCAACGAGTACTACTACCAGGTCGGGCCGAACAACCTGCGTGAGGCGCGGGTCGCCGCCTACTACGCGCAGACCAAGCTCAACGTGACCGACATGGCGATCTTCTACTCCGGCGACCCCACCGACCGCTACAGCCAGAACATGGCCGAGGACGCGCGAACCGCCTTCGCCGAACGGGGAATCGCGGTCAGCCAGTACAAGTCGTACCGGGTCGCGAACGACGACGAGGGCCTCGCCCCGGCCAGTCTCGGCCAGGGCGCCTGTCCGGCCGAGCCGAGGCCGGGGTACGCGGTCTTCTACGCCGGACGCGCGCAGTACCTGGCGGAGTTCCTGCGCGGCATGAACAGCAGGTGCCAGGGCGGCAGCACCCCGCCGGTGCTCGCGAGCGACTCGTCCACCCGGTTCATCCTCGAAGGCACGATGACGCAGTTCCCCAACGTGCGGCTGGACTACCTGTCGTTCGCGAGCCCCGCCGCGTGGACCGACTGCGAGAAGGTGCCGTTCTACAAGAACTACCTCGACGTGTTCCACAAGACGTGCCAGACGTTGAGCGACGGCCGCTCGGCCGCCGCCTACGACGCGATGCAGGTGCTGGCGGAAGGGGTGCGGCAGGTGCGGCGGACCGATCCGGGGGCGCGGGTGCGGGAGGGACTGCTCGCCGGGATCGGCAGCATCCGGCCGGACAACGCGATCCAGGGCGCGACCGGCAGGATCGGGTTCGGCGCCAGCACGCGGATGCCGTCCGACAAGGCCGTGATCGTGTTGCAGGGCAAGACGGACACGACGTCGACACCGCGGTTGCTGTGCGGTGAGCTGCCGTTCCCGGGCGACCTGGTGGTGCCGCCGGACAGCGGTTGCCCGCACGACCCCCAGTAGGTCAGCGCTCGGAGCCCAGCACCGGCTTCACGTCGACCACCGGCGTGCCGTCGAGAGCCTCCAGGTCACCGACGTGCACCCGCTGCCCGTCGACCGCGAGGATCCGCACCCGGTGCAGGCCGATCGGGTTCGGCCGGTCCTGCGACCGGGTCGAGAACACCCCGGTGCGCGGCCGTTCCGCGTCGTCGCGCGGGTGCACGGCCAGCACGGACCGGTCCGCGCGGTCGAGCCACGTCAGCACGAGCACCTCCTGGCCGGCGGCGAGCTCGGCCATGGCCCGCGCGTACTCCGGCGCGAAGACGATCCAGGACTCCGGCGCGCCCTCGTCGCCCTGCCTGGGCGCGGACGTGCCGTCGGTGAGCGTTGACTCGACGTGGCCGACGGGCTGCAGTTTCATCAGGTTCCGCAAAAGGTCTGGTAGGTGGCGCTGAAGTCCTGCGGCGCGGGCGTCGCGTAGTGCTCCAGCTCTGGACGTTCCCCGTAAGGCGACGTCACGGCGTCCAGCAGCCGTTGCAGCGGCTGGAGGTCACCGGCGGACCCGGCGGCCAGCGCCTCCTCGACGAGGTGGTTGCGAGGAAGGTAGACCGGGTTGATCAGCTCCATCGCACCGGCATCCGGTCCGAGCGCGCGCCACCGCCCGATCCACGCGTCGATCCCGGCCAGGTCGAGGAACAGCGACCGCGCGGGCTCGGCGTCACCGCGGGCGGCCGCGCCCAGCCGGTGGAAGAACGAGGTGAAGTCGACGTGGTTCGCGTGCATCAGTGCCAGCAGGTCGTTCACCAGCGGCCCGACGTCACCGGACACCCCCAGCTTGGCCCGCATCCCGCCCGTCCAGGCGTTCTGGAAGTGTCCGTCGAACGTGCCGAGCGCTTCCAGCGCCAACGACACCGCCTTGTCCTCGTCGTCGGCGAACAACGGCAGCAACGCCTCGGCCAGTCGCGCCAGGTTCCACTCGGCGACGGCCGGCTGGTTGCCGTAGGCGTAGCGGCCGCGGTGGTCGATGGAGCTGTAGACCGTTGACGGGTCGTAGGCCTCCATGAACGCGCACGGACCGTAGTCGATGGTCTCGCCGGAGATGGTCATGTTGTCGGTGTTCATCACGCCGTGGATGAAGCCGACGAGCATCCATCGGGCGACCAGCGCGGCCTGCGCCGCCACCACCTGCTCGAACAGCTCCAGGTGGGTGCTGCCGGGGTGGTGGCGGGCGATGGCGTGGTCGGCGAGGCGGCGCAGCAGGTCGTGGTCGCCGGTGTTGCGGGCGTACTGGAAGCTGCCGACCCTCAGGTGCGAGGACGCGACCCGCGCGAGCACCGCGCCCGGCAGCCGTTCCTCGCGCTGCACGACGCCGCCCGTCGCCACGACCGCGAGCGAACGGGTCGTGGGGATGCCGAGCGCGTGCATCGCCTCGCTGAGCACGTATTCGCGCAGCATCGGCCCGACCGCGGCCAGCCCGTCGCCGCCGCGGGCGAACGGCGTGCGCCCGGAACCCTTGAGGTGCAGGTCCCGCAGCCTGCCGTCGGTGTCCCGCAGCTCGCCGAGCAGGAGCGCGCGCCCGTCGCCGAGCCTGGGGGAGTAGCCGCCGAACTGGTGCCCCGCGTACGCCTGGGCCACGCCGGGAGCCTCGTTGCCCACCAGGAATCGCAGGCCGTCGGTCCGCAACCAGGCCGGGTCCAGGCCCAGCTCCTTCGCCAGCGGTTCGTTCAGGACGAGCAGGCGCGGTTCGGGGACCCCGGCGGCTGCCCACTCGACGGCCATCTCCGGCACGGCGGTGGCGAACTCGCTGCTCAGGCTGATGCTCACGCCCTCAACGTTACCGGCCGGGCCACCTGTTCGAGTGTGATCACCGTCTGCGGCCTACTTCGAACAGGTCTACTTCACCGGCGACCCGCAGCACCGGTGACCACCTCGTCCGCGCAGGTCAGGACCTTGAGGCGGCACCGGCACCCCGCCAGTGGCGCCTCTTCGGCGGTCCGGGCGGAAGGCTAGGCTCCCCCGACGTGCGCTACTCCGCCTTCGCGCTGGTCTTCGTTCTGCTCGGCTGCGGTACCTCGGGGACGTCGTCCCTGCCCACGATCACCCCGGCACCGACCTCGGCGCCGTCCTCACCGCTGTCCGGCCTGCAACCCAGGCTCGACGCGATCGGCAGCCTCCTCACCGCCTGCGTGGCCGGCCTGCGGGGAGAACCGGTCGATCCGGCCGACAACTGCGCCCGCCTGATGCCGGACGTGACGGGTGTGCTCGACGAGGCAGGGAAGCAGTCGGACAAGCTGACGCCCGCCGGCCGTGCCGCCATAGAGCAGACCCGCAGGGCGCTCACCGAGATCGGCCCGTGCGAGCCGTGGTTCGCGGCGGGCGGGGCGAGCGCCGACGGTCAGCTCAACGCCCGCTGCGGCAAGGCGTGGGACGAGCTCTTCAAGGGCTTCAACGCCTTGCGCAACGCCGCCTAGCGATCAGTTCGGGCCCTGACGTCGTCGGATCACGGCTCGCCGCGCAGGCGGGCAGCGGCTCGCTGGTGGCGGTCGGTGGCCGAGCGCAGGAAGCGCACGATGGCGTCGAGTTCCGCGTCGCTGTAGCCCGCGAGTTCCGCGTGTGCCTCGGCCAGTCGCTCCCGCAGCAGTTCGGTGACGATCCGGACGACCCGTTCGGTCGGCACGACCAGCACCCGCCTGCCATGCGTCGGGTCCGGTGTCCTGCGCACGTAGTCGGCCTTGATCAGCCGGTCGACCAGTGCGGTCACCGAACCGGGTGTCAGCCCGAGCATTCGCGCCAGCTTGCCGGAGGGCAGCGGGCCGTGCCGGAACACCAGGTCCAGGCAGCGCAGGTCGGTGCGGTGCACACCGAGGTGGTCGGCCAGTGCCTGGTCGTCGGCGTCGATGGCGGCCTGCAGGTCGGCCATGGCGGCGCCGAGTGCGGAGGTCAGCACCTCGCGGTCGGACATGTCACCAGTGTAATGTTTGATCGTCAAACATTATGGAGGTGTCATGCGCTGGAAGATCGCCGTCGTCGCGCTGGTGCTCGCCGCGGTGCCCGCCCCGGCGTCCGCCGCACCGGGCATCGGCTGGGCGCCCTGCCCGCAACCTCAGGCCGCGAAGTACCACGCGGAGTGCGCCACCCTCTCGACCCGTGGCGTGACGCTCGCGCTGCTGCGGATTCCCGCCACCGGCACCTCGCAGGGCCCCGTGCTCGCCGACTCGCAGGAGATCGACGGCTACGGCGGCAGCCAGATCGACTTCTTCCTGCGGCACGGCGACAACTACCTGGCCCGGTTGCCGCGAACGCACCGCACCCACGACATCGTCCTGGTCGACCCGCGTGGCCTCGGCGCGAGCACGCCGGTGCGCTGCCCAACACCCGCGCACGACCCCGCGGTACCCACCACGCCATGGGACACCACCCTGCACGGCGCCTCTGTGTACCTCCACTGCCGCGCCGCCACCGGCCCGCTGACCGCCCACACCGGCCTCGTCGAGCAGGCCGACGACCTCGACGCCGTGCGCGTGGTGCTCGGCGCTGCGCGGTTGGACTTCCTCGGCCAGGCGACCGGCGCCGAGCTGGGCGTCGTGTACGCCGCTCGCCACCCGGAGCACACCGGCCGGATCGCGCTGGACACCGCCGTCGACCCGTTCCTGCCGGCCGCACGACGGGTGCTCGACGCGGCACACGCCGAGGAAACCGCGTTCGACCGGTTCGCCGCGTGGTGCACCGGCACGCCCGAGTGCCCGCTGGCCGGTCAGGACGTCCCGGCCGTGCTCGACGAGGTCGTGGCGCGCGGCGTGCCCGGCCTCACCGGCGACGAGGTGCGCATCGCCGTCGGTCAGTTCCTGCTCGGCTATCCGGTCGCCTGGCCCGGCATCGCACACGCGCTCGTCGTGGCGCGCGACGGCGACGCCGGCGAGCTCGCGCCGTACGTCGCCCTGACGTACACCGAACCCGACTACACCGCCAGCCGCGCCCAGACCTGCGCCGACCACCCGAGCAACCCCGCTCAGCTGGCCACGCTCGCACAGCAGGTCCGTGCGGCGGCACCGCACACCGGCGGCGTCTCACTGCACTGGGACGCGCTGATGTCGTGCGCCGGCTGGCCCGACGGCCCGAGCCTGGCCGAACGACTGCCCGGTCACCTCGTTCCCGCCTCGCCCGTGCTCATCACCGCAACGGCCGACGACCCCATCAACCCGACGGCGTGGGCAACCGACCTCGGCGCCCGGATCGCCGGCTCCCACGTGCTGATCGCACCTGTGGACGGACATGGTGCGTTGGACAACGCACCATGCGCCGCGGACGCGATCGACAGCTATCTGACGACCGGCGCGCCACCGTCGAACGAGGAATGCCGAGAAGATCCCGCTCGGCCGGCCGCTTGATCAGCCGGTCCAGCCCGGGCAACCTCCGAGGCCTCCGGCCACGTCCTAAGCGGCGACGAGGATCGGGGGAGTCATGCGCGGAGTTGTCCTGCTGGTGCTGTTGCTGGTGGCCGTGGCGTCCTGCGGGAGGAACCAGCCCGAGAGCGGCCGCACGTTGCCCGTCGTCACGACGGTCACCCCGCCGCCGAACACCACGCCGATGAACGACCTGGCGCTGATGGCGGCCGCGGACGTGGTGCAACCGTTGCTGGAGAGGAAGTTCGCGAACACCTACGCGGGGCTGGAGGTGCGCAACGACGTGCCGATGATGGTCGTGCACCGCAAGCCGGACCCGAAGCTCGACGCCGAGGTGCGCGAGGCCGCGCCGGGCGTGCGGATCGAGTTCCGCGACGCCAGGTACACGCGGACCGAGATGGGCGAGTACGTCAAGCGGGTCATGAACGACACCGAGTACTGGAAGGGGCGCGGGATCTCGATCGTGTCCGCCGGTCCGGAGGTCGACGGGTCGGGCGTCCAGGTCGGGGTGGTGGCGCCACCGCCGGGGAACTTCGCGCGGTACCTGGACGCGTACTACCCCGCCATGTCGTTCAGGCTCCACTCGACCGGTGAGATCGTGCCGGCGCCCTACACCGGGTCGATTCCGGTGTTCCCGACGAGGTAGTCATTCCGGCAGGGGGCCGAACTTCGCCCGCTCCGACTCCACCTCACCGGGGTTGAGCTCCTCCAGCATCGCGAACCCACGCGCGTACTCCTGCCGCATGCGCGCGAAATCGCCCATGTCGCGGCACACGAAGGCGATGCACAGCCGGTCGCGTGCCTCGCGCAGCGAGTTGTTGGTGCGGCGGTGGATCTCCAGCGCCGCCTCGTGGCAGGCGAGCGCGGCCGGGAGGTCGCGCAGCTCCTCGTGCAACCGGCCCAGGTCGCCGAGCGTGGCCGCGTGGATCACCTCGGCGCCCAGGGCGCGGGCGGTCTCGGCGGCCTCGGTGCCGACGGTCAGTGCGTCGTCGAGGCGGCGCATCCGCTGGTAGACCGTGGTCAGGTGGGTCATCGCGAAGACGCGGCCGAGCTGGTTGCCGAGGCGGCCGAAGATGGCCAGCGCCCGCAGCAGGTGTTCCTCCGCGGCCTCGGCGTCACCGGTGCCGCGGCCGACGTACACGCCGGCCAGGTTGACCAGCGCCTGGCCCTCGCCGTGCTCGTCGGCGATCTCGCGCCACACCGGCAGCGCGCGCCGGAACCAGCGTTCGCCCTCGTCGTACGAGCGCCGGACCGAGTGCAGGATGCCGAGGTTGTTGCACAGCACGGCTTCCGCGCGCCGGTTGCCGGACGCGCGGACGGCGTCCAGGCCCAGCAGGTACATGGCGATGCCGTCGTCGAAGTGCGCGTCGAACTCGAAGAAGCTCATCAACGCCAGCGGAAGCCGCGCCGCCAGCTCGGTGTTGCCGGTGCCGGACGCGTGCTTGATCGCGGCGATCACGTTGACGCACTCCTCGCGCAGCCACGCCCGTGCCTCGTCGGCGCCTTCGAACGACTGCGGGACCACGTCCTTCGGCAGCTCGGGCAACGGCATCCGCCGCCTGCCGGGGAACAGCAGCCGGTCGGCCGCGTCCGCGCTGTGCAGGTACCAGGACAGCAACCGGCCGACGGCCTGCTCCGGCGCCGGCTCGTCCTCCAGCGCCTTCTCGTGTGCGTAGGTCCGCAAAAGGTCGTGGAAGCTGTACCGGCGCAACGCGATCTCGTCGACGAGATGACCCGCGCACAACACGTCCAGCAGCTTGCGCGTCTCCCGCGACGACAGGCCCGCGAGCGCGGCGGCCGCTCCGAGGGACGGTGCCGGTCCGGGGTGCAGGCCGAGCAACCGGAACATCCGCGCCGCCTCGGGCACCAACGCCCGGTAGGACCAGGAGAACGTGGCCCGCACGGCGGTCGTCTCGTCCGCCTCCAGCACGTCCAGCCGTTCGGAGGCCAGCTCCTCGACCGACGCGGCGAGTGTCCTGTTCGGACTGATGCTCACCCGTTCCGCGGCCACCCGCAACGCCAGCGGCAGCGCGCAGCACAACCGCACGAGCTCGCGAGCGGCCTCGGGCTCGGCGTCGACGCGGTGCCCGATCACCGAGCGCAGCAACGCGAGCGCCTCGGGCTCGGCCAGCACGTCCAGCGTGACCCGGTGCGCGCCGCCGGAGACGACCAGCCCGCTCAACCGGTTGCGGCTCGTCACCAGCACCGCGCTGGACGACACCCCCGGCAGCAGCGGACGCACCTGCTCGGCGTTGAAGGCGTTGTCCAGCAACACGAGCACGCGCCGGTCGGCCAGCACGCTGCGGTACGTCGCGGCCAGGTCGTCCGGCAGGTTCTGCTGGTCGACCCCGAGCCCGGCGAGCAACCGCCGCAGCGCCTCGTCCGGCGGCACGGGTGTGCTGTTGGGCGCGAACCCCTGCAGGTCGATGAACAGCTGCCCGTCCGGGAACCGGTCCACCAGCAGGTGCGCCACGTGCACGGCCAGCGCGGTCTTGCCGACGCCGCCGGTGCCGTCGATCACCGAGATCGCGGCCGTGCGCGGCTCGGATCCGCTCAGCCGCGCGCACAGCTCGGCGATCTCACCGTCCCTGCCGACGAAACCGATCGTGTCGTGCGTGGTCTGCGCCGGCCGCACGGTTCGCGGAGTTCCTTTGAGGATGCGCTCGTGCTCCTCCTGCAGCTCGGCGCCGGGTTCGACACCGAGCTGGGACACCAGCACCGTCCGGGCGTTCCGGAACGCCGCCAGGGCCTCGGCCTGCCGTCCTGACCGGCTCAGCGCGAGCATCAGCAGCCGCACGAGCCGTTCCCGCACCGGATGATCGGCCACGGCGCGGGTGAGCGCGTCGACCACCTCGGCGTGCTCGCCGGACTCGATCGCCGCCGCCGCCCAGTCCTCGACCGCGGTCAGCCTGGCCTCCTCCAGCCGGACGCGCTGCCGTTCCGCGAACGGCCCCGGCACGTCCGACAACGCCGTCCCGCGCCAGATCCGCAGCGCCTGCCGCAGTTCCCCGGACCGTCCACTGTGGCGCAGCCGCTCGAACTCCCCGAGGTCGGCCGGTGCGACCAGACAGGCGTACCCGCTGTCGGTGGTGATGATCAGGTTCCCGGACGCCCGTGCCGGCAGATCGGGTTCGACCAGCCGCCGCAACGCGCTGATGTAGGTGTGCAGGCTGCCGGAGGCGCTGGACGGCGGGTCGTCACCCCACACCGCGTCGACCAGCTCGTCCCGCGAGACGGGGTGCGGCGACCGCAGGGCCAGCACGGCGAGCACTGCGCGCTGGCGGGGCTGGCAGGGCACGAGGTGCGTGCCGTCGACGGTGAGCCGCAGCTCACCGAGTACGTCGACGCGCAGCTCGCCCATGCGGGCAGGGTATGCGCCCGTTCAGTCATGCGCACCGCCCGCCTGGGCTTGGGTCAGCTCAGCCGGGCGGGCAGCGTCTCCACGGTCCGACGGCCCCCGCCGGCCGCGCTCCACGTCGGCTCGCCGGCCGCGACCAAGGTCGGGAACCGCTGTCGCAGGCCCGTCACGACGTGCGCCATCTCCGCACGGCCCAGCGTGGTGCCGCAGCAGTTGCCGGTCGTGAGCATCCGGCGCGGGTCGCGGGCCGGGTCGAACAGGTCGGGGTCGCGGAACGCGCGGGGGTCGCGGTTGGCGCCGGCGATCAGCATCCGAACCGGCGCCCCGGCGGGGATCGTGACGCCGCCGAGCGCTACCGGTTCCCTGGCCACGCGCGGGACCGGCGTGTAGAGCAGCACGCCGTCGTGCCGCAGGGCCTCGTCGAGGAACCGCTGCACCTTCGCCGGGTCGTCCTCGCACCACGTCCGGTGCTCGGGGTGCGCGAGGAACGCCTGGACGGCGCGGTCGATGGCGGAGACCGTGCTCTCGTACCCGGTCATCCACATGATCCACAGGAGTGCGATCGGCAGGTCGTCCTCGTCGTGCGCCTCGACCAGCCGCGTGATCAGGTCGTCTCCGGGAACCTCCCGGCGCTTCGCCACCAGCTCGCGGAGGTGGTGCTCGACGGCGTAGCTCGCCCGATCGGCCTCCAGCACGACCTTCTCGTCGTCGGAGGTCAGCGCCCGCGTCATCAGCGTGAAGGTCTCCCCGATCCACGCGCGGTCCTCCTCCGGCACGCCGATCCGGTCCGCGAACACCTGCTGCGTGAGCGGCACGGACACCTCGGCGTGCAGGTCGACGGTCTCGCCGGCGACGAGCCGCGGCCCGAGGTCGTCGAAGAGGTTGCCGAGGTGCTCCAGGATCTGCGGCCGCAGCCGCGACACCCGCTCGGGCGTCATCTCGCGGGCGATCACCGAACGCAGGCGGGCGTAGCAGGGGTGGTTCTTCGCCGTGAACGCCGAGACGCGCTTCCTGGCCGCCGGGTGGCTCCGTTTCCCGTGACCCACCTCACGCCACATCGCGGCCTCGTCCGGCGCCGTGAAGGCCTGCGGGCGTTGCAGCGCGTAGGCGACGTCGTCGTAGCTGCTCAGCAGGTAGAAACCGCAGCTCGTGCGGTGCACGGGGTCGTGTTCGCGCAACCAGTGCAGGAACGGGTACGGATCTCGGCGACGCTCGGGCTTGGCGAGTTCGCCGAGGACATCGATGGTGGCGGACACCGACAGGCCTTCCAGGTGGCGGGGACCGGGCGACCCTAGGCACACGCCCGCCTCCGTTTGGGGAAAATCGCCCCGGTTGCCGCCGCATGCTGCCCGATCGGGCAGCGCCGTGAAGACCGCGTGGAGTCTGAATGGAGTCAGTTCTCGAACACTCGGCCCATGGAACGAGTGCGCGTCGCGGTCCACGCGAAGGATTCGGTCACCCGCTGGGGCATCGCGGGCTACCTGCGGTCGCGGCCGGAGGTCCAGGTGCTGGCCGAGCACTCGTGCGGGCACGCGCAGGTGGTGCTTGTCGCGGCCGACGGGGCCGGGCTGACGGCCGAGCTGCGGGTGATCGCGCAACGGACGCCCGCCCGCGTCGTGCTGATCAGCGACGACCTGCGCGCCCAGGACCTGCCGCGGGTGATCGACCACCGCGTCGTCGCCGTCCTGCCGCGCGCGGACCTCACCTGCGAGAGCCTGGTGTCGACGGTGCTGGCCGCGCACGAGGGCCGCGTCGAGCTGCCGGCCGGTCTCGCGGCGGCCGAGCTGGCGGAGCGTGAACTGGACATGCTGCGGTTGTTCTCCGAGGGCTGGACCACGGCGGAGGTCGCGCGGAAGCTGTCCTATTCGGAGCGAACCGTGAAGAGCGTGGTGCAGCAGGTGCTCACCCGCTACCAGCTGCGCAACCGCACGCACGCGGTGGCGTTCGCGATCAGGTCAGGCGTCATCTGAGAACCGCGCGGTCAGCTCGCGCGAGATCTCGTAGTGCCGCACCAGGAACGCGCGCTCGTCCAGCTTCTTGCGCCGCAGCCACCCGGTCACCTCGGCGTTGCACTTGCTGGCGTTGCACGACCCGCAGGCCGGCACGACGTTGCCGAGCGTGTACCGCCCGCCCCGCGAAATGGCCTGCACGCAGTCCTTCTGCAGCGAGGTCGCGGGAGCACCGCAGTAGGCGCACCCGGCCCAGGACGTCTTCAACGCGTCCCACTGCGCGTCGGTGAGGTCGTGGACGGCCCGCGCCATCCGCTTCTTGCGCTTGCGGGCCGCGCGAACCTGCCTGCTACCTCCGGTCGGCACGGTTGGTGAGACTACGGGTCGCGATGGTCAACAGGTCGGAGGCGGGCCCCCGGGGTGTCCTGCCCGCCGGCCACACCGCCCGCAACGCCCGGTGCAGGTCCAGGTCGCTCACCTCGACGCGCACCAGCGCGCGGGTCGCGAGATCGGCCTCCACGGCGCGCACGCTCAGCACCGCGGGCCCGATCCCGCCGATCGCCGCGGCCTTGATCGCCGTCGTGGACGACATCTCCAGCAACGGTTCCGCGCTCGCCTCGACGCCCGCCGCCCTGAGCGCGTGCTCCCACGCCTGCCGCGTGCCGGAGCCGGACTCGCGGCTCACCAACGGGGTCGCGGCGGCCTTGACCGCGGTCACCCTGCGGCGCCTGGCCCACGGGTGGCCCGGTGCGACCACCAGCACCAGCTCGTCCTTCGCCACGACTCGGCCGGTCAGCCCGGACGGCACGTCGGTCGACTCGATGAACCCCAGATCGGCCCGTTCGGCCAGCACCTGCTCGGCGACGTGCACCGAGTTGCCCGCCGTCAGCACGGTCGCGGTGTCCGGGCTGACCGTCCGCAACGCGATCAGCCACGCGGGCAGCAGGTACTCGGCCACGGTGAGGCTCGCGGCGATCCGCAGCTGGCCGTGCCGGTCCGCGCGCAGGCTGGTGATGCCCGCGTCGAGGTCGACGGCCCGCGCGAGCACTGGAGCCGCCCATTCGGCCACGAGCTGACCGGACGTGGTGAGCCGTGCGCCGCGGGGCGTGCGGTCGAGCAGCGTCACGCCGACCCGGCCTTCGAGCACGCGCAGGCGTTCGCTCGCGGCGGGCTGGGACATGCCGTGCGCCTGCGCCGCCCGGCCGATGCTGCCCAGCTCGGCCACGCTCAGCAGCAGGTCGAAGCTGGTCAGGTCGGTGACCCTGGACGGCAAAGGCATAGGGACAGCCTATGTCCTCATCGGACATCGGCGCCTACCGAGGTCGTCGAGGCACGAGCATTGTCGTGTCGTGACCGCTCTCGCACCTCACCCACACCGTGCCCCCGAGGTGCGACGAGCGGCGCCCTTCGGCCCGAACCTCTTCGCCTCCGTGATGGGCACCGGCATCGTCGCCACCGCCGGTGCCGCGATGCCCGGCCTGCGCACCCCGGCCACGCTGGTGTGGGCGCTCGACGCGCTGCTCCTGGCGTTCCTCGTCGTGTCCGCGTGCCGGCGCTGGACGTGGTCGACCGTACGCGCCCAGCTCGCGGACCCGGTGATGGCCCAGTTCTGGGGCGCCCCGCCGATGGCGCTGATGACCGTCGGCACCGGCGCGTTGCTGCTCGGTTCCGACTGGATCGGCCTGCCCGCGGCACTGGCCGTCGGCTGGACGCTGTGGACGCTCGGCACCGCGCTGGGCCTCGCGACGTCGGTGCTGGTGCCGTTGCGGATGATCGGCAGCGGCGAACGCGCGTTCGGCGGCTGGCTGATGCCCGTCGTGCCGCCCATGGTGTCCGCCGCGTCCGGCGCCCTGCTGGCCCACCACCTCCCGGACGGCCAGTTCCGGCAGGCGATGGTGCTCGCCTGCTACGCCCTGTTCGGCATCAGCCTGTTCGCCACGCTCGTGATCGTGCCGCAGATCTGGCAGCGCCTCGTCCAGCACGGCCTGGGCGCGGCCACCACCGTGCCGACGCTGTGGATCGTGCTCGGCCCGCTGGGCCAGTCGATCACCGCCGCCAACCTGCTGGCCGGCGTGCCCGTGCTGCCGGGCCAGACCGCGTTCGGCCTCCTCTACGGCACGGTCACCTGGGGATTCGCCCTGCTCTGGCTGGTGATCGCCGCCGTCGCGACCGCGCGGACCGCGCGCCGCGGCCTGCCGTTCGCGTTGACGTGGTGGAGCTTCGTGTTCCCGCTGGGCACGTTGGTGACCGGCACGAACGCGCTGGCGTCGCACTTCCCGTCACCGATGTTCACCGGCGTGGCCGTGGTGCTCTACGCCGCCCTCGTGCTCGCCTGGATCACCGTGGCCATGCGCACGGCGCGGTCCTTCGCGAAATAGCCTCTACGCAATCTGACGTACGCGAGATCAGAACGTGAGCGGATGATGCCCACCCTCGTGGCCGCGAGAGTAAAACGCGACACCACGAGAGAAGGAGCGAACCGCGATGACTACCACCCGCAAGCTCAGCGGCCGCACCCGCAAGGTCGTGCTGCTCGTGCACGTCCTGTCGGCGGCGGCGTGGCTCGGCATCGACCTGGCGCTGGGCATCCTCGTCGTGCTCGCACTGTCCACAAGCGACAACACCACGGGCGGGATCGCGGTCCAGGCGGTCGACATGTTCGCGATCTGGCCGATGTTCGGCGCCAGCGTCGTGTGCATGATCTCCGGCGTGGTCCTCGGCGTGGGCAGCAAGTACGGCCTCGTGAAGTACTGGTGGGTGGCCGTCAAGCTGGTCATGAACGTCGGTATGTCGCTGCTCATCGCGTTCGCGCTGCGGCCGGGGGTCGAGGAGGCGGCACGCGTCGGTGCACGCCTGCTGGCGGGCGACCCGTCGGCGGTGATCCCGTCCGACCTGCTGCATCCGGTCGTGGTCGCGCCGACGTTGCTGCTGTTCGCCTACGTCCTGTCGGTGTTCAAGCCGTGGGGGCGCATCCGCAGGTCACCGCAGCCGGTCGAGCGCGAGCGCCGCGACCTCGTCGGCGCGGTCTGAGCACCCGTCCGGGTGGTCGATGAAGGGAACCTTCCTCCACCTCAGGTGGAGAAAGGTTCCCTTCATCGACGGCGAAGTCCACTCGCATCACGAAACGCCGTTTGGTGGGATGGGTGACCTGGGTGAACCCGGCCTCCTCGAACACCTGCCGCGCGCCGACGTGCAGCTCGCCCCAGGTGATGTTCCGGCCGGGCGCGGCGATCACCGGATAGGCCTCGATCGCGCGGGCGCCGCAGGCCCGCGCGTGCTCGACGTCCTCCCACGGCACCTCGTCCGACGGCACGATCCTGATCACATCGCGCAGCCTAGGCGAACAGCGGCAGCAGTTCCGGCACGTTGAGGTACGTCGTGGTGTTCGTGATCAGCCCGTCGCGGACGTCGACGAACACCAGCGCGAACGGCCGGTCCAGCCCCGGCCGCATCTGCCAGTACGCGGGCGAGGCGTTCGCCCGCACCGGCACCAGCCAGGCGCCGGCGCAGGCCGCGTTCGGGTCGTTCCACGCGGCCGCGATCGCCGTCCGGCCTCGCAGCCACCAGCCCAACGGCGGCATCGACATGGTGGCGTCCTCGTGCAGCAGCGCCACCAGCGTCTGCACGTCGTGGCGGTCGAACGCCTCGCAGTACCGGCGCAGCAACGACTTCTGCACGGGATCCGCCGGGTTCACCGGCTCGCCGGGATCGACGTCGCGCAACGTGGCCCGCGCCCGTTGCAGCGCGCTGTTGGCCGAAGCCACCGTGATGTCCAGCAGCGCCGCGACCTCGGCGGCCTGCCACGCCAGCACGTCCCGCAGGATCAGCACCACGCGCTGCCTGGGCGGCAGGTGCTGCAACGCGGCCACGAACGCGAGCCGCACGGTCTCCTTGCGGATGGCCTGGTCCTCGGGCAGCACCAGCGCGTCGGGCACCGGCTGCACGAACACCCGCTCGGGCAGCGGTTCCCCGATCTGACCGCCGGAAGGTCCCAGGTCGACGGCCAGCGCCCGGCGCTGGGCGGAGCGCTGCATGTCGATGCAGATGTTCGTGGCGATGCGGTAGAGCCAGGTCCGCAGCGAGCCGCGTGCGGAGTCGAAGGTGTCGTAGGCCTTCCACGCGCGCACGAGCGTCTCCTGCACGGCGTCCTCGGCCTCGAAACCGGAGCCGAGCACGCGGTAGCAGTAGCCGGTCAGCTCGACCCGGAACGGCTCCAGCGTCTCGATCACGCCACGGACCCTACGCGGACCGATGAGTTTCCGTCGGCCGGCTCGTAGGAACGGGCATGACCGAAGAAATCAGGGCCGCGGTGGCGGCGGAACGCCGTGACCAGGCCGAACTCCTCTCCGGACTCACACGGGAGCAGTGGGACGCGCCGAGCCTGTGCGAGGGCTGGCGCGTCCGGGAGGTCGTCGCCCACACGACGCTGCCGTTCCACAGCTCGCGCGGCCGGGTGCTGCGGGAGATGATCAGGTCCGCCGGCCGGTTCAACCACGCCTCGAACCGCATGGCCAGACAGGACGCCGGGAGACTGTCCGCAGAGGACCTCGTCGGCACCCTGAAGGCCAACGTCGACAACCCCTGGACCCCACCCGGTGGCGGCCTCGTGGGCGCCCTCTCGCACGACGTCATCCACGGTCTGGACATCACCGTCGCGCTCGGACTCGGCCGCGAGGTGCCGCACGACAGGCTCCGGTTCGTCCTCGACGGCATGACCGCGCGCAGCGTGAAGTACTTCGGTGCGGACCTCCGGGGCAAACGCCTGGAGGCCACCGACCTGGACTGGTCGTTCGGTGCGGGTGAGCCGGTCCGGCGACCGGCCCAGGAGCTGCTACTTCTCGTGTGCGGGCGCCGGATCTGAGGTCACGGCCGCACGCACCCGTGCGGTCGCCTCGGTCGTCGTGGTCAGGAACCTGGCCACGACCTCGCGGTCCGCGTCGCTCAGCCGCGCCCACGCCGAGGAGTACTCCCTCGCCAGCGGCTGGAAGAACGTCGAGGCCAGCGCCGTCGCCGCGTCGAGCACCCGCAGCTCGACCCGGCGGCGGTCGTCCGGGTCGCGGTCGCGGACGACGTGACCGGCGCGTTCCAGCCGGTCCAGCACGGACGTCGTGGCCGAGGCGCTGAGGTTCAGCGCCTTCGCGAGCGCGCCCGGTGTCATGGGGGAGCGGGTCGTCATGATCAGGTTCAGCGCCGTCATGTCGGTGGGGTGCAGCCGGTGGGCCGCGCTGAAGATCTCCAGGAACCGGTTCGACTCCATCACCAGCGCCCGCACCAGCATGCTCAGGTCGTAGTCACTTGCCTCGCTCACGTCACCAGCATACAGTTCGGCCATCGAATGATTCGGCGATCGAAGGAATGCTGATGCGAGTCCTGGCCGGGGTCCTGCTCGTCGTCTGGCTCGCGCTGGGCGGCTTCACCGGGCCGTACGCGGGCAAGCTCTCGGAGGTCGCGAAGAACGACAGCAGCGCGTTCCTGCCGAACTCCGCCGAGTCGACGCAGGTCGCCGAGCTGCAGAAGAAGTTCCAGCGCAGCAACGCGATCCCGGCGATCGTCCTGGTCGAACGCAAGGGCGGGCTGACCGAGCGGGACCGCGGGTTCCTGGCCGACCGCGGCAAGGGCTTCCAGGCCTCACCGGTCATCCCCGCGCCCAACGACGACGAGGCCGCCCAGATCGTCGTCCTGCTCGACCCGGCGAAGAAGGTCCGCGACGCGGTCCTGCAGCTGCGGGACGGCGCGCGCGGCGCCCCGCCGGGCCTGACCGTGCTGGTCACCGGACCGGCCGCGCAGGTCGCCGACCTCGTCGAGGCGTTCGGCGGCATCGACGGGTTGCTGCTGGTCGTCGCGGGCGCGGTGGTCGCGTTGATCCTGCTCGTGGTCTACCGGAGCCCGCTGCTGCCGCTCGTCGTGCTGGTGTCGGCGGTGTTCGCGCTCGGCCTGGCGAGCTTCGTCGTGTACCTGCTGGCGAAGAACGACGTGCTGGCGCTCAACGGCCAAAGCCAGGGCATTCTCTCGATCCTCGTGTTCGGCGCGGCGACGGACTACGCGTTGCTGCTGGTCGCGAGGTTCCGCGAGGAGCTGCGCGACACCGGGGACCGGTTCGCGGCCGTCCGCACGGCCTGGCGCGGCACGGTCGAGCCCATCGCCGCGTCGGCGGGCACGGTGATCCTCGGCGTGCTGTGCCTGCTGTTCAGCGACCTCGACTCGAACAAGGGGCTCGGACCCGTGGCGGCCATCGGCATCGCGGCCGCGCTGCTGACCACGATGACGTTCCTGCCCGCGGTGCTGGCGTTGCTCGGGCGCGCCGCGTTCTGGCCGTTCGCACCGAAGCTCGGCTCGCCGCACCCGGAGACCAGCGGGCTGTGGGGCCGCACGGCGGATCTGGTGCGCCGCAAGCCCCGTGCGATCTGGGTCGTCACGACGCTCGTGCTGCTCGCGGGTGCGGCGTTCCTGCCGCAGCTCAAGGCGTCCGGCACGGCGCAGTCCGACGTGTTCCTGACCAAGGTCGAGTCCGTCACCGGCCAGGAGGTGCTGTCGCGGCACTTCCCCGGCGGCACCGGGTCGCCCACGGTGATCATCGCCGCCGAGGGTGCGACCGCCGACGTCCTGCAGAAGTCCAAAGTGGACGGCGTCGCGGACGTGCGGCCCACCGGCACGGCGGACGGCCTGGTGCGCGTCGAGGCGACGCTCACCGACGCACCGGACTCGGATGCCGCGGTGGCGACGGTCGACCGCATCCGTGCGGCGGTGCACGGGATCGGCGGCGCGAAGGTCGGCGGGCAGACCGCGACGCTGCTGGACACCAGGAAGACCTCGGAGCACGACCGGTTGCTGATCATTCCGATCGTGCTGCTGGTGATCTTCCTCGTGCTCGCGCTGCTGCTGAGGTCGTTGCTGGCACCGGTCCTGCTGATCGCCACGGTCGTGCTGTCGTTCGCGGCCACGATGGGCGTGTCGGCGCTGGTGTTCAACCACGTCTTCGGCTTTCCCGGCGCGGACCCGGTGGTGCCGCTGTTCGGGTTCGTGTTCCTGGTGGCGCTGGGCATCGACTACAACATCTTCCTGATGACCCGCGTCCGCGAGGAGACCCGGCGGATCGGCACGGTAGAGGGCACGGTGCGAGGCCTCAGCCTGACCGGCGGTGTGATCACGTCGGCCGGTGTGGTGCTGGCCGCGACGTTCGCCGCGCTCGCCGTGCTGCCGATCCTGTTCCTGACGCAGATCGCGTTCATCGTGGCGTTCGGCGTGCTGCTGGACACGTTGCTGGTGCGGTCGTTGCTGGTACCCGCGCTGTCGGTGGACGTCGGCGGCCGAATCTGGTGGCCGTCGAAGCTGCGATGAACCAGGATCACCGCCATGGCCTACACCGCACGTCAGCTCAACCGCGCCACGCTGCAACGGCAGATGCTGCTGGAACGTGAGCCGGTGGACGTGCTGACCGCGGTGGAGAGGATCGTCGCGATCCAGGCGCAGGAACCGGCGTCGCCGTACCTCGCGCTCTGGAACCGGATCGAGGGCTTCGACCCGGCCGAGCTGGACGCCGCGTTCACGAGCGGGGCGGTCCGCAAGGCGTCGCTGATGCGGATCACCCTGCACGCGGTCACGGCCGCCGACCACGAGGTGTTCCACCACGCGATGCTGCCCGTGCTGCGCGCGTCGCGGTTGCACGACAAGCGGTTCAAGGGCATGGACGTCACGGTCGAGCAGGCCGACGCGCTGCTCGCGCACGTGCTGGAGTTCGCGCGGGAGCCGCGCGAGAAGGCCGAGATCGAGAAGTTGCTGCACTCCCACGTCGGCGACGTCGGGCAGCCCGGCGTCTGGTGGGCGCTGCGGACGTACGGCGGTCTCGTGCACGCCCCGACGGGCGGGCCGTGGTCGTTCGGGCCGCGGCCGGTCTACCGGTCGGCGCCGGCGTCGCCGCGGGAACGGCTGGAGTGCCTGGCGGAGCTGCTCCGGCGTTACCTCAGCGGGTTCGGGCCCGCGACCGTGCCGGACATGAACCAGTTCACCATGCTGCCGCGCGCCTCGATCCGGGAGGCGCTGGAGCTGCTCGACGTGGTGCGCGACGGCGCCTACTTCGACCTTCCACATCGGACGGTGCCGGAGGAGGACGTCCCGGCACCGCCGCGGCTGATGCCCATGTGGGACAGCACGCTGCTCGCCTACGCCGACCGCAGCCGGATCATCCCTGAGCAGTACCGCAAGCTCGTCATCCGAAACAACGGCGACACACTGCCGACACTTCTCGTTGACGGTCATGTGGCAGGTGTCTGGCGTCCCAACGAAAACGGCGGCATCGAGGCGACCGCGTTCCACGCTCTTGGCGAGGACCAATGGGCCGGTCTCGCCGAGGAGGCACGGGCGCTGCACAAGTTCCTCGGCGACCGGGAACCGCAGGTCTACCGGCGTTTCAACCGGTGGTGGGCGGGTCTGCCCGTCGATGACGTTCGAATCCTGTGAAAACGTCAAGATCCACAAAGGACCCATGCGTGAGTCACTATTCCTCCACCCTGCATGGAGGAAAGGCTCAATGTCCCAAACGAAAAAGCGCGTCCCCGCGGCCCTCGCGGCCGGTCTGCTCGCGGCGGGCGCGGTCACGCTGCTCGGCGGTTCCCCTGCCACCGCCGTCGCGGGCTCGGCTTCCTGTGCTGACGAGCACGCCTCGGCACGCGCGCTGCCCGGCAGCCACGGCCACGAGCGCAACGAGGTCTCCGACGCCGAAGCCGCGCGCATCAACGCGGACCTGCGGCAGAAGGTGAAGGAACGGGCGAGCGCCCGCACCGACCTCTCGGCGCAGGCCGAGGGCGGCACGATCCCGGTCGTGTTCCACGTCGTCTACACCTCGAAGACCACTGCCGGCGGCTACATCGACAAGGCGACCATCGACAAGCAGATCGAGGTCCTGAACAAGGGCTTCGCGGGCGCGGAGTCGAACGCGGCCGCGAACACGGGCTTCAAGTTCGTGCTGCAGGGATACGACTACACGCAGAACAGCGACTGGTTCGACAACGTGGACACCGAATCCGTCGAGCGCGAGATGAAGACCGCCACCCGCGTCGGTGGGGCGAGCACGCTGAACCTGTGGTCCACCAACACCAGCTACCTCGGCTTCGCGACGTTCCCGAGCTCGTACGCGGGCGACCCGAAGATGGACGGCGTGGTCTTCAAGTACACGAGCGTTCCCGGCGGTTCGGCGACGAACTTCAACCTGGGCAAGACCGTCACGCACGAGACCGGTCACTGGATGGGTCTCTGGCACACCTTCCAGGGTGGCTGCAAGTCGCCCGGTGACGAGGTCGCGGACACCCCCGCGCAGGCCAGCGCCAGCTCGGGCTGCCCGACCGGTCGCGACTCGTGCCCGGCACCGGGTGTCGACCCGATCCACAACTACATGGACTACTCGTACGACAGTTGCTACAACCAGTTCACGCCCGGCCAGAACGCCCGCATGCAGAGCGCCTGGATGGCGTACCGCAGCGGCAAGTGATCTGACGTGTCGGTGGGGCGTCGCTTCCGGGCGGCGCTCTTCCTACTGGACCTGCGCGGCGACAGCCCTGGCGCGGTCCAGTTCCCGTCGGTAGCGGCCGGGATTGGCGGCGGCGAGCGGTTCGTGCAGCGCGATGGACTCGGTGATCGTGCTCTCGGCCTCCGCCCGTCCACGACCGGGAACTGCACCCGCATGATCCGGTACGGGTCCGGGTAGCAGTCCCTGGCTTCGCGGTGCCACGTGTCCTCGCGGCGCACTCGCTCGATCACTCGCGAGTGGATATCACGCGGTGCGCACCTCGGGAACGGTCTTGACCACATCCGCCTCCGATACCTCCGCTGCGAGCCGCTCACGCATGGTGCCACCCTCCGGAGTGCCCGCGGGCGACGGCAGCTTGCCCAGCAGGTACCCGGCGTGGCTCACCGCGAGCAGCACCAGGAACGTGCCCGAGAACGCGGGCAGCCCACCGATCCCCGCCGGGTCGTCGACCGCCTTGAGCGCCGACACCGCCTGCGCGACGTACACCAGCACCAGCAGCACCGTGATCACGAGGTTCTGGAACTTCGCCAGGTCGATCGACCGCCCCGCCGACGCACCCTCCTCGGCCGTCAGCATCTCCATCAGCCGCCCGCCCTCCTTCCCCGTGGGGTAGGCGGCCACGCACTCCGGCCGGTTCGTGTTCTTGACGACCTTGACGGCCGCCGCCACCACCGCCGACCCGAGCGAGATGCTCAGCAGCTTCAGCACCTGGTCCGGAATCCCGAACCCGGCCACGTCGACCTGCCCGGCCGCGAACCGCCCAAACACCATGCCGCTGACCAGCGAGAGCAGCGTGACCATCCAGATCATGAGCTGCAGCCGCGACAGGCTGTACCGGCCCCGCGAGTCGCGCAGCACGTTCTGCGCGCCCAGACGGCTGGGAACCACCACCGCGAGCAGCACGATGACGAGAGCGGACACGATCCAAGCCCAGAACGTGGTCGCCATGGCGGCCTCCTCGCTACGCCGTTCGGACGCTGTGGCCAGTACGTCGTCGCGAGGTGACCAGGTGTTATCACGCCGGGTAACGATTTGGGGTGCGGTCTACCAGTGGCAGGCGGTGTCGGGCTCGCAGCAGGGCGCCAGGAACCGGCAGCTCGGGCAGATCCACTTGGAACCGTTGCCGTACGGGCGCAGGTCGTCGGACTCGCACTGCGGGCACTGGGGGAGCTGCACGGTCTTTTTGGCGGTCTCGGTCACGCACGTCACCGTACTTCAGTTGTGGTCGATCACGAGGTCGGCGCGATTGGCTGGATCACATTTCGCCAAGTACAGCCGCTGTCCCTCGACGTACCGGCGGTTGCGGGGATCGTCCGGATCGGACGGACAGCCGTCCCGGACCGCCATGCGCGCGAACGACACCGCGAAGTCGACGGACAGGAACACCGAGAAGTCCCAGTGGTGCGCGAGCTCGTCGCGGTGCAGGAAGATGCCGTCCACCAGCAGGATGGCCGGTCCCGGCACCACCTCCGGCGGCGCGTCGACGTACTCGTCGGAGGTCAGGTCGTGGCTCGCCCGCCGGAACGGCTGCCCGGCGGCGAACGGCACGAGCAGGTGCTCGGCGAACCGCTCGTGGTCGTAGCTGTCCAGGAAGAAGCCTTCCGGTGACGTCCGGCCGCGCTGCCAGCGGATCGCGCGCGGGTGGTGGAAGTCGTCCACGGACGCGCGGACCACGGTCTTGCCCTTCGCGCGCAGCACCGCGGCCAGGGCGTCGGCGAAGGTGGTCTTGCCCGCGCCGTCCACCCCGTCGATCGCGACCAGCCCCGACGCGGGCAGGAGGTCGGCGACCGCGGACAGCACCTCAGCTCGCAGCACGAACCAGACGATCTCACATGGCCTGGGTCACCACCGTCGTCAGGACCGCGTCAAGGTCGGCGTCCGGAGTGTCAAGTTCTCGTCCGAGCGCTGGGAAGACGCCCTTGATCGGCGTGCAATCGGGTCATGACACTCGCGGAGTTGCTGCCCAGCATCGGATGCGCCACCGAGCCGGTGCTGGAAGAGGGCCTGTGGCCGGACGGAACCCACCTGTCCGGCTCGGACCTCGTCGTCGGTGGAGTCCCCGCGACGCGGCTGGCGGCCCAGTTCGGCACGCCGTGCCAGGTGCTGGACGAGTCGACGGTCCGGAACCGGGCCGTCGCGTTCGTGTCCGCGCTGCCGGACGCGGAGGTGGTGTTCGCGGGCAAGTCGTTGCCGTGTCCTGAGGTCTACCGGTGGATGGCCGCGCTGGGCCTGTCGCTGGACGTGTCCTCGGCCGGTGAGCTCGCGCTGGCCCGTGCCGCCGGGTTTCCCGCCTCGCGGATCGTCATGCACGGCAACGTGAAGACCGGCGAGGACCTCAAGGCCGCGCTGGCGCACGGGGTCTCGCGGGTCGTCGTCGACTCGTTCGACGAGATCGCCCAGCTCGGTGCTCTCGCGCGGCACGGCCAGCAGGTCATGATCCGCGTGACGCCGGGGGTGGACGCGCACACGCACGCGGCCGTCGCGACCGGGGTGGAGGACCAGAAGTTCGGTTTCTCGCTGGCTTCCGGTGCGGCGCTGGAGGCCGTGCTGCGGGTGGTCGAGCAACCTTCGTTGCGCCTGGTCGGCCTGCACTGCCACATCGGCTCGCAGGTCCGGCACGTGGCTTCGTACGAGGAAACCGTCCGGCGCATGGTCGGGCTGATCGCCTCGTGCGGGGTGCGGATCGAGCAGCTCGACCTGGGCGGCGGCTTCTGCGCGCCCTACCTGCCGGGGGAGCCGTCGTTCGACCTCTTCGGCTTCGCGCAACGGGTTCGCGGCACCCTGAACTACGAATGCGCGCTGCACCGCGTGCCGGTTCCCCGCCTGCTCGTCGAACCGGGCCGGTCGATCGTCGCGCGGGCCGGCGTGACGCTGTACCGGGTGTGCGCGGTCAAACGCGGTGTCGGCCGCACGTTCGTGGCCGTCGACGGCGGCATGAGCGACAACCCCCGTCCGGCCTTGTACGGCGCCAAGTACGCGGTTCGGCTGGTCGGCCGGGGTGGCCGGGTGGAGCCGGTGACCGTGGTCGGGCGGCACTGCGAGGCGGGCGACGTGCTGGCCGAGGACGTGCCGCTGCCCGCCGACGTGCACGCGGGTGACCTGCTCGCGGTGCCGGTGACCGGCGCGTACCACCACGCGCTGGCCTCGAACTACAACCAGGTGGGACGGCCGCCGGTGGTGGCGGTCAAGGACGGCGTGGCACGGCCGATCGTGCGCCGCGAGACCGAGGAGGACCTGCTGCGCCGGTACGTGTAAGGGTCAACCGGCGAACACGGGGTAGTGGTCGGACAGGTCGTTGTAGGTGTACTTGCGTCCCCACGAGCTGACCGACCACTCAGGACTCTTCACCCGCCGCGTCTCGTTGCGCAGAAAGGGTCCCTGGATCGTCAGCACGTAGTCGAGGTGCTCGGACGCGTACTGCGGACCGTACTGGTCGCGGCAGATGCTGTTGTCCGCGCAGTCCCACGAGAACGGGTGCCCGACGACCTCCGGCGTGACCGCGCCGAGCTCGCTCACCATGCGCGAGAACTCGTCGCTCGCCTTGACGACGTTCATGTCGCCCGCCACGTACACGGGTTCGGACGCGGGGATGTTCCGCGCGGTCAGGAACGCCCTGAGCTCGGCCCGCTGCTTCGCCCGGTAACCGGCCGGGGCACTGGTGCAGCTGGAGTCCTCGGCCTGCGTGTGCGTGCCGATCACGTGGATCGGTCCGGTCGGCGCCTCGATCCGCACGTACGCGAACCCCTTGTTGGAGAACCAGTCCGCGCCGCACGCGTCGTGGTAGATGTGCTGGATGCGCGTGGTGATGGGCCACCTGCTCAGCACCGCGACCCCGCCGTCCTCCGGCGTCGAGGAGCTGTAGGCGCCCGAGGTGGCGTCCCATCCGGCGGTGCTGCGGCCGAGCACCGGGGTCTGGTGCGGGTAGGTGTCGCGGAGGTTGGCCAGCAACCGGTCGGAGGCGGCGTTGTCGAACGCCTCCTGCAGCACCACGACGTCCTGCCCGGTCAGCACGCCGGTGCTGCCGATCAGGTCGGCGCGCGTCAACTGCCCCCAGTTCGGGTAGAGGTTGCGGGACAGCATGAACACGTTGTACGTGGCGATCTTCGGAGCGGCGGGGGCCGCGACCGCGGGGGCGGCCGAGATCGTGAGCGCGACGGCGGTGACGAGCGTGATCAGGCGCATGGAGCCCGATGGTGAAGGATGTGAGATTTCTTCACAACCGTGCACCGGTGTCGTATCGATCAAGCGTTGACCGGATCCGGTCAGTGGCCGGATCCGGTCGTTCCGCCGGCGCCTGATCCCTGTTTACCTTTTCCGCCATGGGATTGCGCAGGTTGCTGGTCGCCGCCGCGGTGTGCCTGTCCGCGTTGCTCGTCGTGCCGGTACCGGCCGGCGCGGTCGAGCAGTGTGCGAAGTGGGAGCGCAAGGTCTTCGCCATCACGGCGACGGGCGGCCTCGTGCAGCACACGTTCTGCGTCGACGCCACGCGAAAGAGCACTTCGCGCTGGACCGGCGAGCGGGTCGTCGCCACCGGCGGCTGGTCCGACACGGCCACCGTGTTCTGGTCGGGCAAGGGGCACGACTTCGGCGGCGCGTACTACCGCGTCTCCGCCTCCACCGGCATGCTCTTCTGGTCGAAAGACCTCCAGTCGTGGCGGCGGATCGGCGCAGACCGCGACTGGCGGGCCTACACGTCGCTGCTCTCCACCGAGCCAGGCGTTCTCTACGGCACGGACGCCTCCGGGACGCTGCGCAGGTGGGCGCACCTGGGCTGGCAGGACGGCTCGGACCAGTGGGGCGCCGAGGTTCCCGTGTCGGGCCTCGCGGGCGCCAGGTTGCTCGGCTCGACCGCGGACGGGTTCGTCGGCATGACCGCGGCACCGAACTTCGCGCAGGTGTGGACGCTCGGTCTGACCAGCAAGTTCCGCATCCTCGTGCCACCGGGGGTGGAGCCGAGCCGGCTGGTGGCGTTCGACCTGGAACAGCGGTATCCGGACTCGGCGTTCGGGCTGACGGCCGACGGCAGGATCACCGTGCTGATGCCGAACGGATGCGCGCAGGGCGATCGGTTCTGGAAGGCCGACGACGAGACCGGAGGTGGCGGCTACCGCCTGATCTTCCTCGGCGCCTTCGTGCCCTACGGCGGCGGCCCGGTGGAGTGGCAGTGCGGAAACACGCCACCGGGTCCGGTGAACTGACCGTCACCTCAGCAGCGCCTTGATCTCCTCCAGCGGCGTGCGGGCGAGGGCCGACCCGACCCCGCACGCCACCGCGCCCGCCTCCAGCCACGCGGGCACGTCGGCCGGCGTGACGCCACCGGTCGGCACGAGCGGCGCGTACGGCAGGACCGCGAGAACGTCCCCGACCCACTGAGGCGTCGGTGCCGGGAAGATCTTCACCGCGTCCGCACCGGCCTCCAGCGCCCGCACGACCTCGGACACCGTCCCGGCGCCCGGCAGCACGGCCGCGCCGTACCGATGACCTGCGCGGATCACCGCCTCGTCCAGGTTCGGCGCCACCAGGAACCGCGCGCCCGCGCGGATCGCCGCCACCGCGGACGCCTCGTCCAGCACGGAACCCGCGCCGATCGTGGCGTCCGGGTACTCCGCCCGCAGCTGCCGGATCGCGTCCAGCGCACCGGGGTTCGTCAACGGCAGCTCCAGGGACGTCAGCCCGGCCTCCAGCAGCGGAACGGCGGCCTGAACCGCGGAGGAGGCGTCGCCGGTGCGGATGATCGCGATGATGCCCTGCCGCACGACTGCCCGGGTGATCTCGTACCGGTAGCTCACGCACACCAGCCTGACAGGGCCTGTCAGCGCAGCACCAGCGGCGTGTGCGGCCGGTGCCAGCGGACCAGGTCAGTGTGCGGGGCATGCAGAACCCAGCAACGATCATCGGCGCCGGTCTCGGCGGTCTCACCCTCGCCCGCGTGCTGCACGTCAACGGCATCCCGTCCGTCGTCTACGAGGCGGAGGAGTCACCGAAGGCGCGCACGCAGGGCGGAATGCTCGACATCCACGACTACAACGGCCAGCTCGCCGTCGAGGCCGCCGACCTGATGGAGGAGTTCCGCGGCCTGGTCCTGGAGGGACGCGAGGCGATGCGGGTCCTCAGCTCCGACGGCAGCGTGCTGCTGGACAAGTCCGACGACGGCAGCGGCGGACGGCCTGAGGTGCAGCGCGCGGAACTGCGGCAGATGCTGCTCGACTCACTGCCCGAGGGCACCGTCCGGTGGGGCCACAAGGTGACAGCCGTGCGCGGCCGCGAGGTGACGTTCGCCGACGGCCGCACGGTCGAGGCGGAACTGCTGGTCGGCGCGGACGGCGCGTGGTCGAAGGTCCGCCCCGTGCTCACCGGCGCCACGCCCGTGTACGGCGGCGTGACATTCATCGAGACATACATCCACCACGCCGACACCGAGCACCCGGCTGTCGCGAAGGCCGTCGGCGGCGGCTCGATGTTCGCGCCCAGCCAGGGCAAGAGCATCTTCGCGCACCGGGAGCGCGGCGACACCCTGCACGCCTACGTCGAGTTCAACAGGCCGCTGGAGTGGTTCGACACCTTCGACGTCACGGACCCGGCGCAGGTCGCGGCGCACTTCGAGGGCTGGGCACCCGAGCTCACCGCGTTGATCACCGAGACCGACACCACGCCGGTGTTCCGCCCGCACTTCACGTTGCCGCTCGGACTTCGCTGGGACCGGGTGGTGCCGGGTGTGACGCTGATCGGTGACGCCGCCCACCTGGCCGTCGCGAACGGCGAGGGCGCGAACCTCGCGATGCTGGACGGTGCCGAGCTGGCCAAGGCGCTCGTCGCGCACCCCGGTGACGTGGAGGCGGCGCTGAGCGAGTTCGAGGAAGCCATGTTCGTGCGCACGGTGAAGACCATCGAGGACACCGATCAGCTGGTCGAGAGCCTGTTCGGTGACGACGGCCCGGAAAAGCTGGTCGAACTGCTGGCCTGAGGCGAGTCGAGCAGGACCCGGAACACCGCGCCCTCACCCGGCGCGGTGTCCAGCTCGATCCGCCACCCGTGCGCCGCCACCAGCGCGGCCACGATCGCGAGCCCCAGCCCAGTTCCGCCAGGTCCGCGCGCGGAATCGGCGCGGTAGAAGCGTTCGAACACCCGCGAAGCCTGCTCGCCGGGCATGCCCGGCCCGTGATCAGCCACTTCGATCGCCTGGTCGGTCAGCCGGACCTCGATCGGCGACCCGGCCGGCGTGTGCGTCAACGCGTTGTCGAGCAGGTTGGTCAGCACCTGCCGGACCCTGGAATCGTCCCCCTGCACCAGCACCGGACCGGACGGCAGCTGCAGCGACACCGTCCGTTCCGGATCCCGCACCCGAGCCTCGTGCACGGCGTCGGTGACCAGCACCACCAGGTCCACGGTGGACAGCACCAGCGGCTGCTCGGAGTCCAGCCGGGCCAGCTGCAGCAGGTCGTCGACCAGCAACCCCATCCGCTGCGCCTGGTCCTCGATGCGCCGCAACACCTCGGCGGCGTCCGTGGCGGCACCCTGCCGGTACAGCTCGGCGTACCCGCGGATCGACGTCAACGGCGTGCGCAGCTCGTGCGAGGCGTCCGCGACGAACTGCCGCATCCGGTTCTCCGACGAGACCCGCACCGCGAACGCCTGCTCGATCTGCCCGAGCATGGTGTTCAACGCCGACGCGAGCCGCCCGACCTCGCTGCCGGGCCGCCGCACCGGCACCCGCCGCGACAGGTCGCCCGCCGCGATCTCCCCGGCCACCTGCTCGACCTCCTCCAGCGCCCGCGTCGACGATCTGACCAGCAGATACCCGGCCAGCCCCACGAGGACGAGCGCGCCGAAGCTGATCAGCAGGAACGCCGCCCGCAGGTCGTTGACCGCCTTGTTCACCTCGGACTGGTCCGTCGTCACGATCAGCTCGGTGTCGTCGAACAACCGCATCACGACCCGATGCGTGCCCACGGTCAGGTGCTCGCCGGACTTCATCGAGCCGTAGCCGGGCAGCCCGGCGATCGGCGTGCCGGAGACCACACCGGACGCGTCGCGCACGATCACGTTCTCCCGCAGGGCGTACGGGCGCGGCACGTTCACGATCCGGTCCAGCCGCGCGTCGAGCTGGCCGAGCAGGTAGCGCTCCATCACCTGCGAGCCGACCAGCCACGTGCCGAACAGGCCCGCGGCCGCCAGGGCGACGAGCACGATCACCAGCCGTGCGCGCAACGTCATGGGCGGATCATGTAGCCAAGGCCGCGGACCGTGTGGATCAACCTCGGCGCGTCGGCGTCGATCTTGCGGCGCAGGTACGAGATGTACGACTCGACCACGCCGACGTCACCGTCGAAGTCGTGCGACCACACCTGGTCGAGGATCTGCGCCTTCGACAGCACCCGGCCGCTGTTGCGCATCAGGTAGTGCAGCAACCGGAACTCCGTGGGCGACAGCTCCACGATCCGCGAGCCGCGCCGCACGATGTGGCTCTCCACGTCCAGCGACAGGTCACCGCAGGTCAGCTGCTCGCTCTCGTGCCCGGGCCGGGTGCGGCGCAGCACGGCGGTGACGCGCGCGATGACCTCCTCCAGGCTGAACGGCTTGGTGATGTACCCGTCGCCGCCGATGGTCAGCCCGGTGATGCGGTCGTCCGCGCTGTCCCGCGCGGTCAGGTAGATCACCGGCACCTGGACGCCGCCCGAACGCAGCCGCCGGACGACCTCGAAGCCGTCGCGGTCGGGCAGCATCACGTCGAGCAGCACCAGGTCCGGGGTTTCCGAGCGGGCGGCGGTCAGCGCCTCGCCGCCGGTCGCCGCGCTCGACACGGTGAAACCCGCGAACCGCAGGCTTGCGCACAGCAGTTCGCGGATGCTGGGTTCGTCCTCGACGACGAGCAACCGGCCACGTTCCACCAGTGAATCCTGCATCACCCGGTCGTCGGGCGCTGCGTGATGGTCTGCCCGTTCACCGTGCCGTCCGAGCCCGCCTGGCCCTGCACGACGACCTGCTGGCCGGCCTTGAGGTCACCGAGCTTGCCCTCGGAGGTGATCTCCACCTTCGTCGAGTCCGAAGTGGACACCTTGACGATCTGGCCGTTCTGCGTCTTCACGTAGACGGTGGTGCCGTCGACGTGGTCGATGGTGCCGATGGTGCCGCGCCCGAACCCGCCGCCCGGTCGCTGGGAACCGGACGGGGGAGTGCTGCCGTCGCCGCGGCCGGGGAACTGGCGGCCCGCCGCGTTCTGGCGCGCGGGGGTCTGCGTGGAGCCGAAGGACTTCTGCACGAACACGCCGCCGACGAACGCGACGATCGCGAGCACCGCGACGCCGAGGATCATGGTGGTCTTGCCGACGCCGCTCTTGCGCTCCTTCAGCTGCGCCGTGATGTCGTTCTCCAGCGGCTGGTCGAGTGGGTTGGTCACGTCCGGAACTCCTTATTCGTGCCTGAGGGCTTCGATGGGGCGGAGCTTCGCCGCGCGCGAAGCCGGGAAACTGCCGAAGAAGAGGCCGATCAGCGCCGACACCGCGAACGCGAGCAGCACCGACGACGGCACGAGCACCGGTTTGATGCCGGCGATGGTGAACTGGCTGCCGATCATGCCCGCGGCGACGCCGAGCGCACCGCCGAAGAGGCTGAGCAGCGTGGCCTCGATCAGGAACTGGCCGAGGATCGACGAGCGCGGCGCGCCGACGGCCTTGCGGATGCCGATCTCACGGATCCGCTCGGTGACGGTGACCAGCATGATGTTCGTGATGCCGATGCCGCCGACCAGCAACGAGATCGCGGCCACCGACGCGAGCAGCACGGTGAACGTCTCGGTCGTCGCGGTGCGCGCGGTGAGCAGCTGGTCCTGGCTGAGGATCCGGTAGTCGGTGGTCGTGCCGGTGATCTTGTGCCGGCCGTTGAGGATCGTCGTGACCTGGGCCTGCGCGTTCGGCAGCGCGTCGGCGGACTGCGCCTGCACGACGATCTGGGTGAGGTTGCCGTAGCCGGTCAGTGCGTTCTGCGTGGTCGTCAGCGGCGCCACGGCCATGTCGTCGGCGTCCTGCAACCCGCTGGAACCCTTGGTCGCCAGCACCCCGACCACGGTGAACGGGATGTTGTTGACCAGCATGGACTTGCCGATCGGGTCGGTGCCGGGGAAGAGCTGCGCGGCGACGGTCGCGCCGATCACCACGACCTTGCGGGCCTGCTGCACGTCGTTGTCGGAGAACAGGCTGCCCTGCGCCACCGCGCTGTTCGTGGTGCTGAAGTAGTGCGGGTCGCTGCCGATGAACTGGCTGATCGCGTAGGTCGTGTCGCCGTAGCCGGCGGTCGCCTGCGCGGTCACGACGGGCGAGGCGTACTTGACGTCGGGGGAGTCGGCGCCGACCAGCGCCGACGCGTCCGCCGTGGTCAGCGGCTTGGCGGTGGCGCCGGGCTGGGCGCGCTGCGGGCTGATCGTCAGGATGTTCGTGCCGAGCCCGGCGATGCTCTGCTGCACCGCGCTGGACGCGCCGTTGCCGACCGCGATCAGCAGGATCACCGACGCGACGCCGATCAGGATGCCCAGCGTGGTGAGGCCCGACCGCATCTTGTTCGCCGTCAGGCCGCGCACCGCGAACGCGGCGATCTCGAACAGTCTCACACCAGCACCCCCGCAACCTGGCCGTCCACCACGCGGACCGTGCGCGTCGCGTGCGCCGCGACGTCGTCCTCGTGCGTGATCAGCACGACCGTGCGGCCGCTGGCGTGCAGGCGGTCGAGGATGCCCATGACCTCACGGCTGGAGTCGGTGTCCAGGTTTCCGGTCGGCTCGTCGGCGAGCACGATCGCGGGCGACGTGACCAGCGCACGCGCGATGGCGACGCGTTGTTGTTGACCGCCGGACAGTTCGTTGGGCTTGTGGTGGATGCGTTCTTTCAGGCCAACGAGATCCAGCGCGGCGAGCGCGCGCTCGCGACGTTGGGCACGTCGAACTCCCGCGTACACCAGCGGGAGTTCGACGTTCGCCAGTGCCGTGGTACGCGGCACCAAGTTGAACGACTGGAAGACGAACCCGATCTTCCGGTTGCGCAGCAACGAGAGCTGCTCCTCGTCGAACTCGCCGGTGTCGATGCCGTCCAGCAGGTACTTGCCGGACGTCGGCACGTCGAGGCAGCCGAGGATGTTGAGCAGCGTCGACTTGCCCGACCCGGACGCGCCCATGATCGCGAGGTACTCGCCCTTCTCGACGGTCAGGTCGAGGCCGCGCAGCGCGTGCACGGCGGTGTCGCCGGTGCCGTACGTCTTGCGGAGGTTCCGGACCTCGATGACCGGGCTCATCGACCGGTCCCGGTGAAGCCGCCGCCGTTGCGGTTGCCGCCGCCGGTGCCGGGGAAGGTGCCGTTGCCCGGCTGGCGGTTCGTGTTGGTCGACGTGCTGACCTGCGGCAACACGACCTCCTCGCCCGCGGTCAGCCCGGACTTGACCTCCACGTACTGATCACCGCGCACGCCGACCTCGACCGTCTTGCGCGTCTCCGCGCCGTTCTCCATCACCTGCACGGAGCTCTGGCCGTTGACCGTCTGCACGGCGGCCGCGGGGACGGCGAGGACGTTGTTCGCCGAGCTGACGGTGATCTCCACGCTCGCCGACTGCCCCGGCCGCAGCCCTGCCGGTGGCTGGGTCAACGCCAGCGTCACGCCGTACTGGACGACGTTGTTCGAGGTCGTCGGGGTGAGGTCGACCTGGGCGACCTTGGCCTGGATCGGCTGCGACTGCATCGCGTTGACCGTGACGGTCGCGGCCTGGTCGCCCTTGAGCTTGCTGACGTCGGACTCCGACACGTTGGCGTGCAGGACGAGGTTCTTCAGGTCGGTGACGACGACGAACCCGGACGCCGAGGACGCCGAGGACGCCGAGGAGCTGCTGCTGCTGCTGTTCGACGAGCTGGAGCCGTTGGCGTTGCTGGAGGAGTTGCCGCTGCCGACCCTCTGCCCGACGGACCCGGTGATCGAGGTGATCGTGCCGTCGCCGGGTGCGGTGAGCACGGTGTTGGCGAGGGTGTCCTGGGCCTGCTGGAGCGCGAGCTGCGCCTGCCGGTACGCGGTGAGCAGCGCGGTCGTGCCGGTGCCCTTGGCGAGGGCGGCGTCGACGTTGCCCTGCGCGATGTCGACCTGCAGCTGAGCCTGCGTCGGGTCGAGCTTGGCGAGCTGCTGGCCCTTGGTGACCGCGTCGCCGACCTTCACGTCGATCTCGGTGACCGTGCCGCTGGCACCGAACGAGGCGGCGGCGCTGAACGAGCTCTGCACGGTCCCCGAAGCCGTGACCACCTCGCTGACGTCGCGGTTCGCGGCCGCGGCCGTGCGGGCGGTGGTGGGCTGGGCGTTGCCGGAGGAGCCGAAGAACACCAGGTAACCGGCCACGCCGGCACCGAGGAGAACCACCACCAGCAGTCCGTTGATCAACAAGGATCTGCGACGTCGAGTCATGGGCACGGATCGTCGTCTGCCAAGCTGTAGCCCGGCTGCGAGTTTCCTGGCAGTTTCCTGATGATCAGCCGCGGGGCCGTTTTCACCCGAACGAGCAGGTTCGTGCTCGAAGAGCAAGCCCTGGCGTCGAGGGCATGGCCACGACCACTCCCTCCACTGCTTACAGCAGGGACGTGGGCGACGAACTACGCCGTTTGCGTGAAACCTGCACGGGCTTGACGGGCAACGCCCTCGCACCGTCCGGCTCGGCTGGGACCCGAGCAAGGTCTCGACCGTCGAGCACGGCAAGTACCGTCCGAGCGAGATCGACCTGGTCCAGTACCTGTCCATGTGCGGCAAGGACATCTACTACTTCGAGGACTTCAAGCGGAGGTACCGCAACGCTTTCGAGGAGTACATCGTGCAGGTGTCCGACAACCTGCGGACGCTCGCGATGGCTGAGTCCACAGCCAAGACGATCACGAGGTACGACACGCAGTCGATACCTGGCCTGATGCAGACGCTTGAGTACGCGGATGCGCTCTACCGGATGACCGGATTCGTGGCAGAGGAGCGAATTCCGGCGCTCGTCCAGTCGAGGACTGATCGGCAGTCGATCCTGCGACGGCACAACCGGCCGACCTGCTTGTTCTATGTCCATGAATACGCATTGCAGACACGCGTCGGCGATGATCGGATCATGGAGGATCAGTACCTCCGGCTGTTGTTCAACGTGCACCTCGTCCGGATCATCCCGGCGGACGCGCCGGTGATCGCGTCCAGCTGCACGCTGTGGGAGTACGAGAAGTCGATGCCGGTGACGTTCATCGAGGCAGACCTGGTGAACGTGTTCGTGCAGGACCCAGGCGCGATCGTCCGCACCCGGATGATGTTCGACCGTTTGGCTGAGGTCGCCTTGGATGCGGAACAATCTCGCACGAAGCTGGCGGAGTACGTCGGCCGACCGCGATAAGGAACTCGATGATCCAGGAACGCGTATGGCGTAAGAGCAGCTACAGCGGTGGCACGGAGGACGGGGACTGCGTCGAGGTGTCACTGGCCCACGACGCACTCGTCCGTGACTCGAAGAACCCCTCCGGAGGTGTGCTGGCCTTCGGAGTTGATGCCTGGAAGAACTTCATCGAAAACCGTTGAACCGTTGCCCGTCTCACCACGTGTTCCCGCCGTCGAGCGGGAGCGAAGGGGACGGGCCATGGACCACAAGACGGTGTTGCTGCCACGCCAGGGTCAGGTCGTGCAGCTGCGGCAGACCGAGCCGCTGCGCGTGGACGTCGCGGGCGGCGGCCCGGTCGGTCTGGCCTTCGCGTGCACGCTGAAGTCGTTGCTGGGCCGCCAGGTCTCGGTGCGCGTGCACGACCGCCGCTGGACGCGCCGCGGTGACCGGGTGGTGTGGCGCGGCCCGGCCGAGGGCAACAACCGCCGCGAGCAGGTCGTGACGCTGCAGAGCAACGTCTGGGCGGCGCTGCCTTCCGTTGTGCGGCAACGGCTTTTCGCACCTGGAAAGTTCTCCGAGATGTGGCCGCTCGGTCCGGACTCGCCGGAGTCGAAGGGCCGCCCGCGCAACATCAAGATCCGCTGGATCGAGGACGCGCTGCTCGACCTGGCGCAGGACACCTACGGCATCGAGCTCGTCCCCGCCGCCTACGTGAAGCCGGAGCGCTGGGACGGTCTGCACGTCCTGGCCGTCGCCGACGGCGCCCGTTCCGCCACCCGCGACTCGCTCCGAGAGTTCTTCGGCACGCCGAGCCGTGAACTGTTCTCTGTGGACGGTTCGCCGCTGGACGAGCACGTCCTCGGCATCCGGGTCAACGCCAAGGTGCCCGACGAGCACACCGTGCCGTTGACCGTGGGCCAGAACAGGTTCCTGTTCAACTCGCTCGGCGGCGGCTTCATCAACATGCGCCTGACCGCCGAGGAGGCCTCCGAGATCGTCGCGCTCGGCGAGAACGGCCCCGTCTCGTGCATCGGCAGGTTCGGCTGCACCATGCGCCCGTCCGGTACCAGGTTCGTCTGCGACCGCCACCGCGCCGTGTTCAAGCCGTCCGTCGACAAGCTTTCCTACCTGTGGCCCCGAATCCTCGACGGCCTGCGCTTCTTCGGCGTCGGCGCGGCGGACGTCGTGGGCATCACCTCGTTCACGCTCGGCATGACGCAGATGTCGAAGTTCACCGCCCAGCTCGCGCCCTCGACGTTCGGCTTCCTGCTGGGCGACGCGGCGAACTCGCTGCACTTCTGGCCTGGGCGCGGCCTGAACACCGGTCTGAAGAGCGCTCTCTCACTCGCCGTGAACCTGCAGAAGCGCTGGCGCGGCTCGGCTTTCCGGGCCGCCGACTTCGCCCAGCACGAGGGGATCATGCAGCAGCTGCAGTACCGCGAGAAGTCCCGCGCGTGGACCACCATGCTGATGCCGGACTCCGAGGGCGTGCCGCGCGGCATCGAGGACCGCATCCGGGAGGGCCTCCAGGGCCCGTTCGACCGCGCCGCCCTCGTCCGAACGCTGTTCGAGCGTGTCATCGACATCAAGAAGCGCCTCGCCGACCGCATGGGGTCGCTCGCGACCGACGAGTGGTACTACGGCCGCATCAACGCCCTGGACACCCGCACCCTGAAGGTCCTGGTGGAGTCGGGCGCCTGGATCACCCGTGAGATCGGCGGCGAGGAGGTCGAGATCCCGTCGGCCGCGCCCGAACCCGTTCGCCGCGGTCTTTCCCTGGTCAGCTGACCGAGCGCCGTCCGGTGTGGTGCACACTGACCAGCTGGAACCTCGAACTCGAGCTGAGAAGGCACCACCAGTGACCGAACCGCTGACCGTCGCCCGCGTCTTCACCGCCTGGCAGCTGGAGCCGGTCGCACTGCTGCTCGTCGCGGTAGTGGTGATCGGTTACTTCCGGGCGGTGCGCCGGCTGTCCGAGCCGTGGCCGGTCTCGCGCTCGCTCGCGCTGCTCGCGGCGGCGGCCACGCATCTGCTCGTCACGCAGTCGTTCATCGGCGTGTACGGCCACACCCTCTTCTGGGTGCGCGCCGTCGCGGTGATCACCACGTTGATGATCACGCCGCTGTTGTTCGCGCTCAGCGCGCCGCTGACGCTGCTGCTGCGCACCGCACCGGCACCGTTCGCCGGAAGACTTCGCCGCATCGGGCACAGCGCGGCGGCGCGCGTGCTCACCTTTCCGCTGCTGGTCACCGCGGCGCTCGCACTGCCATTGGTGCTGCTGTACCTCACCCCGCTGTACGGCTGGACGCTGCGCAACCCCGCTGCCGACGAGCCGCTCCTGCTGATCATCGCGGGCTGCGGTTTCGTCTACTACTGGACCCGGCTGCGGGTCGATCCGACGCCGCGGGAGGACCCGCACGTGGTGTCCTTCGCGATCAGCCTCGTCGAAGCGATCGTGGACGGTGCCATCGGTCTGGTCGTGTGGTTCGGCCCGTTGATCGCCGCGGACTACTACGAGGCCCTGCACCGCGCGTGGGGGCCCGACCTCCGGCTCGACCAGGTGATCGGCGCCGGAGTGCTGTGGATCGGCGGTGACCTGGCCGGTCTGCCGTTCGTGGTGGCGCTGATGATCCGCTGGATGCGCGCGGCGAAGCAGGAGGCCGACAGCATCGACGCCGAGCTGGACGCCGAGGAGAGTCCCGCGTCCGGGCTCTGGTGGGAGAACGACCCGGCCCTGCGCGAACGCTTCACCAAGCCCAGCTGACCGGCAAAGGCCGTGCTTGGCCGGTCACGGTGTCGTGCGCACCATGACCGTTTCCGCGCCCGCGAGGGGGATCCGCGGTGGAGGAGCCTGTGGCGCGGCCGACGGCCTGCGCGCGGCGTCGGAAATGCGCAGCAGCAGGGCCACCAGCATGTAGTTGGCCAGCAGCGACGACCCGCCCTTGGACAGGAACGGCGCGGTGATCCCGGTCTCCGGGATGAACTTCGTGGCGCCGCCCACCACCACGAACACCTGCAGGATGACGGTGAAGGAAAGGCCACCGGCGAGCATTTTGCCGAAGTTGTCCCGCACGGTGAGAGCGCTGCGCATGCCCAGGATCGCCAGCAGCAGATAGGTCAGCAGCAACGCGCTGAGCCCGATCAGCCCGAGCTCCTCGCCGAACGCGACGGTGATGAAGTCGGTGTTCGCCTCCGGCACCATGTCCGGGTGGCCGACGCCCAGGCCGGTTCCGGAAATGCCTCCGGCGGCGAGCGCGAACATGGCCCGGGCCATCTGGTAGCCCTTGCCGTAGTAGTCGGCGAACGGGTCGATCCAGTTGTCCACCCGCACCCGGACGTGCGAGAAGAGGTGGTAGGCGACGAAACACCCAACGGTGAACAGGGCCATTCCGACGGCGACCCAGCCGATTCGTCCGGTCGCCACGTACAGCATGGCCAGGACGATTCCGAAGAACAGCAGTGACGCCCCGAGTTCCTTTTCCAGGGCGAGCACACCGATGGACACGCCCCAGGCGGCCAGCAGAGGCCCGAGATCCCGCAGCCGCGGCAGCTGGACACCGGCGATGCGCCGCCCGGCGACCACGAACAGTTCGCGCTTGTCGACCAGGAACGCGGCGAAGAAGACGATCAGCAGGATCTTGGCGAACTCTCCGGGCTGAATGCTGAGACCGCCCACCCGGATCCACACCTTGGCGCCCTGCACCTCGGAGATCGAACTGGGCAGAACGCCCGGCAGGATCAACGCGACCAGCCCGGCCAGCCCGCAGGTGTAGCTGTACTTGGCGAGCACCCGGTGGTCCTTGAGCACAGCGATCACGACCAGGAAGAACACCAGCGCGACGGCGGTCCAGGCGACCTGTCTCGGCGCCGCCGGCTGGGTCACGTCGGGCGCGAGGTCCAGCCGGTAGATCATCACCAGACCGAGGCCGTTGAGCAACGCGACGCACGGCAGGATCAACGGGTCGGCATAGGGCGCCCAGCGACGCACGGCCAGATGCGCCACCACGAACACCGCGAGGAACGCGAGACCGAGCCACACCGCGGTGATCGTGAGCGGATGGTGCGTGTTGATCTCGACCAGCGCGAACGCCGCCGTCACGATCAACGCGGCGAACACCAGCATCACCAGTTCGACGCGACGCCCCACGTCCCCGGACCCGTTCATCACACCCTCCATCGGCAATCACGGGCCGAAGCCCGTCACTGAAGCTGGCAGGTTGGGCGTGTTCGGGCTGTCAAGTGGCGCAATGTCCGCTCACACAAGTGTTCTAGATAACTCGCCCAGGCGCTCAGTCCTCGTCGACCTCGCGCCGGGCCAGCCGCACCTCCTCGACGTCGAGCTTGCGCTGCACCGCCCGCAGCACGATGTCGTCGATGGCCCGCTCGTCGCGCAACCGCACCACGGTCGCCCGTTTGTGCGCGATCAGCTCCAGCCGCAGCGCGGTGTACTCGCCCTCGGACTGCGCCACCTCCTCGTCGCCTGCCTCCTTGGCGCGCACGACCTCCAGGTGGTGTTCGTACTCGGCGAGCACGCGCTTGAAGACCACGTCGCTCACGCCCACCTTGTCGGCGAGGCGCGGCAGGGCCTCGTAAGCCTCCTCGGACGCGGTGGTCTGGGCCAGCTTCAGCTCCTCCTCGACCGCGGTGTCCTCGGGCAGCCGCGAGAACC
>Ga0070710_10000083_pt1 | contig 43228 bp, 34 predicted proteins | sample LARL52metaG_FD_65454 | JGI IMG/M metagenome (GOLD analysis project Ga0070710, IMG submission 65454) | Corn, switchgrass and miscanthus rhizosphere microbial communities from Kellogg Biological Station, Michigan, USA - LAR L5-2 metaG | ecosystem: Host-associated > Plants > Roots > Rhizosphere ...
GGTCTTGCTACTCAAAGGAAAACCCCTGACGAGGAGTTTTCATATTACTGGCTGTGTTTCGGCACGCTGTTGAGTTCTCAAAGAACACGCGCTCACCGGATCCCAACTCCGTTTCCGGAGAGTTTCTCTCGGGGCTTGTGTTGAAAGCTTAGCTTGTTCGTTTTCGCTTTGTCAAATCGGCCGTTCCGGCTTCTTCGCTAGGCGCAAACTCGCTTCGCATTCAGTTTTTCGCTTGGTTCAGAAGTTATCTGAGTGGTTTTTCCGGTGTCAAATCGGGGTCATTTTCAGATCCCGGACAGCACGGTAGGCCGTTCATTTACTTCTGGGGGTTTGACGCCGTGAGACTTTACCCGGCCCGATCCGCGGTGTCAACCGCTCGTTCCGGGGTCTCGCTTGCGACTTGGAGAAAGTTACTCACGGGGAGGATCAAAGTCAAATCGCCTGGTCAGCGGGCTGCTTGATCGGCACGGACGGAGTCGGAGCAGCCGGCTTGGCGCCAACCGGACGCGGTCGCAGCCACAGGCTGATGGAACGCAGACCCTCCATCGCCTTCACGATCTGGTCCGGTGCGGCCGCCTGACGGGTGGCCAGCGGGATCAGGTCGTAGCCCCAGACACCGAACTCCTTCAGGACCGTCACCGGATCGTCACCGAAGTCCGCGGTCGCGGTCGCCGAGAACTCCAGGAACACGTGCGGCCGGTCGCGACGCAACAGCCGGACGAGACCCGCGAGAGCACGATGCCCACGTCCGGGCGTGTCCACCCGCACGACCGAAAGCTTCATGCCCTGCGCCAGGGCGATGCCTTCGAGCTCCTTGTCCAGGCGCACCGACTTCACCCGTGCGACGTCCTCACCTGCATCGGCGGGCAGCGGCGACACGGACACACCACCGGTCAGCGTCGGCGAGACCGCCAGTTCACCGGCGCTCTCCCAGGCCGCGCCCTCGACCACGGTCAACCGTGCGGCGACCGCGGCAGGCAGGTTCGCCGAGACGTTGTGCCGCAACAGCGCGGCGGCGGAGGCGTCCGGTTCGACGGCGACCACGGCACCCATCAGGCCGAGCCGCGACAACACCCTGATCGAGTGATACCCGACGTACGCACCGACATCGAGGAAGATCCCGTCGGGCTCCACGAGAGAGTCGAGCAGCTCCGCGAGCTCCGGTTCCCATACGCCGTTGGACGACAACAGCGGAAGCATGAACGCGTCGTCGGACGGCAGCCGCAACATGCCCGCGTCGCACAACACCAACGACGAACGCACCTCCGGCGCATCCCCGGCAGCTTCGTGCTGACGAACCACAACGCGACGCAACGCGTCCGCGGTCTGCTGCGCGTGATGGGCCGCGCGGATCGCCGAGTCGAGCCGCGAGTCGCGCTCGCGGAACACCTCGACGACCTTCGACTCCAGCGTGTCGATGCGGTCCAGCGTGCGGTCCAGCGCGACCGTGAGCTTGTCGATCCGCTCGGCCAGGACGTCGTCCGACTTGGCGCGCTTGGCCGCCTCGGCCACGACCGCGTCCTCGATGTCCCGCAGCCGGCGGCCCTGACCGGCCATGTCCGCGCGCACGCGGACAACGCCGTCGTCGACACCGACCAGCTGGTCACCGAAGTGCGACTGCCGTTCCGCGACCTGCTCGATCTCGGCCCGCAGTAGCTCCAGCTCGCCCGCGCCGACCCCGGCCTTCAGCGCGTCCTGCCGGTCGACCAGCTCGGACACGGTGCGCTCGACCCCGTCGATCAGGGTGTGCAGCACCTGGCGCATGTGGTTGTCGTAGTGGTCCAACGCGCGCAACACGACCTTGCGCAACGCGGGTGCCATCGGCGTCCGATGAGCCGTGTCCACGTTGGGCTGCCGTAGTAACGCGTGCTTGGCCGACTGCAGCGCGAGCATCGGGTCGACCTCGGGCTTCGGCTTCGGGCGGCGGGCCCGCCATCCCCGGTACGCGTGCTCGACGCGTTCGCGCAGCAGTTCCGCCACCCGCGGGACCGACCGCACGGCCAGCACGTGCTCACGAGCAGCGGCACCGAGCGCCTCCGCGGTGGCCAGGTCGTCGGCCAGCGAGCGCAGCAACCGCGACGCGGCCTGCACGTCGGGCTCGGCACCCTGGTGGCACGGCACGAGGACCGCCGTCTTGCCGAACAGCTCGGCGACGGCGCCGTGGTCGGACGCCACGATCGGGACTCCCCGCACGGCCAGGTCGGCCAGGCGCAACGCGATCCGGTCGTCCGCGCCACCGCGGTGCAACGACACCACGGCATCGGCGGTCAGGCACACGTCGTCGTCCTCGACCAGTGAAATCCGCTGGTCAGCGGCAGTGGCCAGGCGCAGCCGCTCGGCCGCCTCCGGGTGCTCGAACGCCCCGGACACGGCGATCCGCAGCTCGACGTCGGGACGGTCCGGGAACGCGCTCAGGAACGCCGACACCGCACCCAGCACGTTGCCGGGCCGGTCGAGAGAGTGGTCCGCTATCGCCGCGAACACCACCACATCGCCAGACGTGTGCTCACGCGCGCCGACGTCGTGCACGGGCACCGGCACGACGCGCACGATCGGGCCGCCGATGCGTTCGGCCGCGGCACGCGACAGGTCCGACGACAGCCAAAGCTCGTTCACGCCCGTGCGGTCGTCCGCGGCAGTAGCGTCCAACGCGACCTCGACGACGAACCGCCCGTCAGGCACCTCGTCGTCGGCAGAGGTGCGCACCACCACGGGATATCCGGCCGAGGTCGACACCGGCAGCCCGGACGCGCGCGCCGCGGCGAGCACCAGGTCCGCCAGCGGCCCCGATCCGACGACCGACACGCCGAGCTGGTCCAGCAACGCCGGACCCTCCGACCGAGGCTGCGGCACGGCGGGCACCGGCAGTCGTCCGGACGCCACCCCCACCCCGGCACACCACTCACGCCAGGCGTCGGCGTCCGCGCCGAAAGGCGCCGGGAACTGCTGCCGCAGCGCCGGGTCGGCCCGCCACACCGCGTCCGCCCACCGGGTGCCACCGTTCTCCGTCGGCTCGCACGCCCAGATGAGGAACCCACCACCACCGTCCTCCCCGAACGCCGGCAACGGCGTCGGCGAAGCGGCCCGGTAGTCGGCCCGCAGCTCGGACGGGATCACCGTCCCGTCGATCAGGGAATCGAACCGGTACGGCACGGGCACCGCGGTCCAGCCGTTGCGCACCAGCTCAGCGCGGTACGCGGTGCACAGCTCGGCGACCTCGGGGTGCTCGGAGAGCAGCACGCGCGGCCGGTCCGCGAAGTCGGCGGACAGCAGCCAGGGCCGCCGCGGGTCGAACCCGCGGAAGTGCACGGTCAGCAGGTCCTGGCCGACGACGGCCAGCGACCCGGACTCGGTGCGGTGCAACGGCCGGTCCGCGACGTTCCACACCGACAGACCGACCCGCGCGTCGCGCACCACGTGGTGCGGCACGATCGCGGGCATGTCCAGCGAGCTCAGGTAGGGCTCCGCGCCTTCACCGACCGCGATGAAACCGGGGTCGAACGCGCCGAGCTCGTGCAGCTCGGCGGGCCCCGGCTGCAGACCGTCCGACGGCAGCGGCCGCAACGTGCGCGGCAGCATCACCACCGGTGCGTTGCGCAACGCCTCCAGCACGAGCTTCGTGAGCGACCCGAACACCTGCACCCACGGGTCCAGGTACAGCACGGGCATGCCCTGCGACAGCAGCGCCTCCAGCAACCGCGGGAGGATCGCGGCCTTCAGGTCGGCGGCGTCCAGCGAGGTCGCGAGCACGTGCAGCTCGACCTCGGACACGCCGATCTCCAGCGGTGTGATCAACCCCGGGCCGGCGTGCTCCGGTTGCGCGTCGACGATCAGCGCCACGAACCGGCCCTCGGGGTGCTCCGCGAGGAACGAACTGGACAGGACCTTGACCGCGGGCAGTTCCGCAGCCGTGGCGATCGTGCACGCGCAGATCGCCGGCTGGAACTCGGGTACCTCTGTCACGGAGAGCAACGTAGCGGCCTCACAGCACGGGAAGAAGAGTGCGCAACTCGTACGGGGTGACGCTACGCCGATAGGCGTCCCACTCCGTCCGCTTGTTGCGCAGGAAGAAGTCGTAGACGTGCTCGCCCAGCGCTTCGGGGAGCAGCTCCGAGTTCTCCATCTCGGTGAGGGCCTCGCCGAGGTTCTGCGGCAGGTTCGCGTAGCCGGCCGCGCGCCTCTCCCGGTCCGTCAACGACCACACGTCGTCCTCGGCGGGCGGCGGCAGCTCGTAGCCCTTCTCGATGCCCTTCAGGCCGGCGGCCAGGACCACCGAGTAAGCCAAGTACGGGTTGCACGCGGAGTCCAGCGAGCGGATCTCGACGCGGCGTGACGACGACTTCCCGGGCGAGTACATCGGCACACGGACCAACGCCGAACGGTTGGCGTGACCCCAGCACACGGCCGTGGGGGCCTCACCGCCGACGATCAGCCGCTTGTAGGAATTCACCCACTGGTTGGTCACACCGGAGATCTCACGCGCGTGCCTGAGCACACCGGCGACGAACATCTTGCCGATCTCGCTCAGCTGGTACGGGTCCTCCTCGTCGTGGAACGCGTTGCGGTCGCCCTCGAACAACGAGAAGTGCGTGTGCATGCCCGACCCAGGCTGGTCGGAGAACGGCTTGGGCATGAACGAGGCGCGCACGCCCTGCGTGATCGCGACCTCCTTCACCAGGTAGCGGAACGTCATGACGTTGTCCGCCATGGTCAGCGCGTCGGCGTAGCGCAGGTCGATCTCCTGCTGGCCGGGCGCGCCCTCGTGGTGGCTGAACTCGACGGAGATGCCCATGGCCTCCAGCGCCTCGATCGCGTGGCGGCGGAAGTGCGTGGCGGTCTCGTGCGAGGTCTGGTCGAAGAAACCGCCGTTGTCCGCGGGCTCGGGCTCGCTGCCGTCCCCCGGCAGGCCCTTGAGCAGGAAGAACTCGATCTCCGGGTGCACGTAGCAGGTGAAGCCGGCCTCGCTCGCCTTCGACAGGGTCCTGCGCAGCACGTGCCGCGGGTCGGCCCACGACGGGGACCCGTCCGGCATGGTGATGTCGCAGAACATGCGCGCGGAGTAGTTGCTGCCCTCCGGCGTCTGCCACGGCAGCACCTGGAAGGTGGCCGGGTCCGGCTTCGCGACCATGTCCGACTCGTAGACGCGGGCGAAGCCCTCGATCGCCGAGCCGTCGAACCCGATGCCCTCGCTGAAGGCGCCCTCGAGCTCGGCCGGTGCGACCGCCACGGACTTCAAGAAGCCCAGGACGTCGGTGAACCAGAGCCGGACGAACCGGATGTCGCGTTCCTCGAGCGTGCGGAGCACGAACTCCTGCTGGCGGTCCATAGGGCGCAGCTTAAGGGCTGGGGACTCTCCCAGTGCCGCGGCCGTTGGCCTTAGCCCCGTATTCGGTGATCAGACGGGTGCGTCGGGGTGCCGGCCCCATGTCCTCATCCTGGTTGGCTGTGGGCATGGGGCCGGTGCCTCGACGCGCCCTGCTGAGCGCCGAAGACGCGGCTGAGGTCAGCGGCCGCGGCACTAGGATCAACGCATGTCCGCCCGTTGGTTGTTGGTTTGCGCACTCGCCCTGCTCACGAGCTGCACGTCCGGTGGAGATCTCCCCGATGGTGCGACATTGCTCTCCAAGTCGGCCGAGTCGATGCGCTCGGTCAAGACCGTCCACTTCACCGTCAAGGTGGACGGTGAGCTGCCGGACGTCCCGGTGAAGGAGGCGGTCGGCGACCTCACCTCCGCAGGCGAGTCGAAGGGCACGGCGAAGGTCACGTTCGGCGGGCAGCTGCTGTCGATCGAGTACGTGCTGACCGGCGGAAACCTGTACTTCAAGGGCCCGACCGGCGGGTTCACGAAGCTGCCGGCGGCGTTCGCGGGCCAGGTGTACGACCCGTCCGCGATCCTGAACCCGGACAAGGGCGTGGCGAAGGTGCTGGCCGGCGCGAAGGACGCGAAGACCAAGTCGTCCGGTGACGTGTCGGTGGTCGAGGCGACCGTGCCGAAGGACGTCGCGGCCGGTCTGGTCCCCGGCATCTCCGCGGACGTGAAGTCGACGTTCTCCATCGACAAGGACAACAAGCTCAAGAGCGCGTTGTTCGAGCTGCCGGGTGGGCAGAAGGTCGACATCGGACTCGCCGACTTCGACAAGCCCGTCACGGTCACGGCGCCCGCGTAATGCGACGAGTCGCGCTCGCCGCGTCCGGCGCGGCCGTCCTGCTCGGGGCGCTCGACGCGTACGTCGTCGTCGGTGTCCTCACGGACATGGTGCGCGATCTCGAAATCCCGCTGAACAGGCTGGAGGACGCGACCCCGATCGTCACCGGCTACCTGCTCGGGTACGTCGCGGGCATGCCGTTGCTCGGCCAGCTGTCGGACCGGCTGGGACGCCGGTTCGTGCTGCAGGTGTCGCTGCTCGGGTTCCTGGTCGGCTCGGTGATCACCGCGTTGGCCGCCGAACAGCCGATGCTGGTCACCGGGCGCGTGGTGCAGGGCCTGGCCGGTGGCGCGTTGCTGCCGGTCACCATGGCTCTGGTCGCGGACCTGTGGGAGGAGCACCGGCGGTCGACCGCTCTCGGGACCGTGGGTGCCGCGCAGGAGCTGGGGTCCGTCCTCGGCACGCTGTACGGCATCGGCGTTGCGTCGCTGTTCAACGCGATGCCGTTGTTCGAGGCGTGGGAACCGCAGAGCTGGCGGTGGGTGTTCTGGGTGAACGTCCCGTTGGCGGTCATCGCGATGGTGATCGTGCAACGGACCGTGCCGAACACGCGGCGTGAAGTCCGCATCGACGTCGTCGGTGGGGCGTTGCTCGCCCTCGCGTTGTCGCTGCTGGTGGTCGGGCTCTACAACCCCAAGCCCGCGGAGTCCGTGCTGCCGTCGTGGGGCTGGCCGGTGCTCATCGCCGCGTTCGTGGTTCTCGCGGCGTTCTTCCTCTGGGAACGCCGTTCTGCCGTGCGGCTCATCGATCCCGAGGGCGTGCAGTGGCGGCCCTTCTGGGCGGTGCTCGGGGTGTCCCTCGCGGCCGGTGCGGCGTTGATGGTGACCCTGGTCGACGTGGAGCTGTTCGCGCAGACCGTGTTGCGCCGCGACTCGGCCGCCGCGGCGACGTTGCTGACGCGGTTCCTGGTCGCGCTGCCCGTCGGTGCTGTCCTGGGCGGATGGCTGGCGTCACGGCTCGGCGACCGGTGGGTGTCCTTCGGTGGTCTCACGATCGCCGCGGTGTCGTACGTCTTCATCGCCCAGTGGCCGGCCGACGTCAGCGGGTTCGCGTTGACGCGTGACCTCGCCGTCGCCGGTTTCGGGCTGGGCCTGGTCATCGCGCCGTTGTCCGGTGCCGTGCTGCGTGTCGTGCCGTCAATCCGCCACGGCGTGGCGTCGGCGTTCGTCGTCGTCGCTCGCATGACGGGCATGCTCGTGGGCGTGGCGGCGTTGTCCGCGTGGGGACTGCACCGGTTCCAGAAGCTCACGGCAGGCCTGAACACCCCGCTGCCGTTCGGGGTCGAGAAAGCCGTCTACCAGCAGCAGCTGGCCGAGTACCAGCGCAGGCTCACCGAGGCGCTGCTCACCGAGTACCACGAGATCTTCCTGATCACGGCGGTGATCTGCGCGCTCGGAGCGCTGGGTTCGGTCCTCCTGCCCGCTCGTGCTTCTCGTCAGCAGACCGCGTCCGTCTCCGGCAGTCTCAGGTCCACCAGGTAGTTCGTGCCCACGCCGTCCACGCAGCCGATGCCCGCGAGGAACGCCGTGTGCTGGTTTCCGTTGTACGTCAGCAGCCTCGCCCCGAGCGCCCGGGAGAGGTCCACACCGGACTGGTAGGGCGTCGCCGGGTCACCGGTCGTCGAGACCACCAGCACCTGCGGCAGTCCCTGCACCTTCGGCGGATGCGGTTCCGAGGTGTGCGGGGCCGGCCAGAACGCGCACGGTCCGAGCGCGGTCTCGTCGGTGGGGACCGTGTCGTTGCCGAGGATCTCCAGCAGCCTCCGGCGGTTGGACTCCAGCTCGGCGCGGTCCTTCACCGGCGGCTCGTCGACGCAGCGGATGGCCACGAACGCGTCCTGGATGCGTGAGTAGGAGCCGTCCTGGGCGCGGCCGAGGTACTGGTCGGCGAGTTGCAGCAGCGTGACTCCCTTGTTCTGCTTGAGCTCCTGCAGACCCTTCAGCGCCGTTTCCCACAAACGGTCCGTGTACATCGCCTGGATGATGGCGGTGTTCGCGTCCGAGTAGGACAGCTTGCGTTCGCCGACCGGCATCGGGGCCTTCTTCAGCGGCTCGATCATCTGCCGGAACTTCGACTCCGCGGCCGTCGTGTCCTTCCCGATGGGACAGTCGCGTTGCGCGCACCAGCCCGCGAACCGCTTGAACGCCTCCTCGAAGCCCTGCGCCTGCCGTGCCGACGCGGCCACCTTGTCGCCGTCCACGTCCACCGCGCCGTCGAGCACCATCGCGCGCACGTTGCGCGGGTACATCTCGGCGTACAACGTGCCGATGCGCGTGCCGTAGGAGTAACCCAGGTACGTCAGCTTCTTCTCGCCCAACGCACCGCGCAGCACGTCGACGTCCCTCACGACGTCCCGGGTGCCGACGTTGCGGAGCAGGTCGATGCCGGTGCGCTCGGCGCACTTCTCGACGAAGAACCGGTTCTCCGTCTCGACGGCGTCCGCGGTCTCCCCCTTGGGGCGCAGGCGTTGCGCGTCCCGTTCGGCGTCGGTGAGGCACTGCACGCGAGGCACGCTGGCACCGACACCGCGCGGGTCGAAGCCCACCACGTCGAACCGCTTGCTGACCGGGTTGTTCGGCTGCATGTTCGCGACGTGCGCCATGCCCGAACCGCCGGGACCACCGGGGTTCACCACCAGGGTGCCGACCCTGCGGCCCTGGTCGGCGGCGGGCCGGCGCAACAGGGCGACGCTGATCGTCCCGGCGTCCGGGTTCGCGTAGTCCAGCGGGACCTGCAACCGCGCGCATTGGATGCCCTCGCGCTCGAACAGGCCCTTGCTCTTCGCATCGGTCGCGTAGGACTGACAGGCGCCCCACGCCAACACCTGCTCGTAGAAGCGCGCCAAGCCCTTCCGCGCAGCGACAGCCGAGCCGTCGATGCGCGCGTAGGACGTGGACGTGCCGAGCACGACGATCAAGGCGAACAAGGCTGCGGTGACTCGGGATCGCCTCTTCGTCATTAGGCGCACCGGGTTCCGTCGGCGGGCAGCGTCTGGTCGATCAGGTACTTCACGCCGATGTCGTCCACGCACTTCTCGCCCTGCAGGAAGACCGTGTGCTGGACGCCTTCGAACGTGAGCAGCCGCGAGTTGAGCGCCTTGGCCAGGTTCACGCCCGCCTCGTACGGGGTGGCGGGGTCCTTGGTCGTGGAGATGATCAGCAGCGGCGGGATGCCGTCGGCCTTGGGCGGGTCGGTGCGGCCGGTGACGGGAGCCGGCCAGAACGCGCACGCGTCGAGCGGGGCGCCGGGCGGGTTGCCGTCGTCGAGGAACGGCGCCGCCTCCTTGTACTTCTTCGCGGTCTCCAACAGCGCGTTCTTGTCCGTCAGACGTGGGTCGTCGACGCAGTGCACGGCGTTGAACGCGTCCGTGATGGTTGAGTAGTTGCCCTGGTCGTCACGGTCGAAGTACGCGTCGGCGAGACGCAGCAGCGTGGTGCCGCGGCCCTTCTTCAGCTCGTTGAGGCCGTCCAGCAGCACCGGCCAGAGCTGCTGCGAGTACATCGCCTGGATCGCGGCGGTGATCGCGTCGTTGTACGACAGCTTGCGGTTGCCCACGTCGACCGGCTTCTGGATCAACGGGGTGGTCAGCTGGCGGAAGCTCGCGTTGGCGTCGGAGCTCGACCCGTCTTTGGACACGAGTGGGCAGTCCCGCTTCTCCCGGCACCACTTCACGAACTCGTCGAACGCCTTCTGGAAGCCCGCCGCCTGGGCGACCAGCGACGCGAGCTGGTCCTGGGTGGGGTCCACGGCTCCGTCGAGGATGAGCGCACGCACGTTCTGGGGGAAGGTCTCGGCGTATTCCGTGCCTATGCGGGTCCCGTACGAGTAACCGACATAGGTCAGCTTCGCGTCGCCGAGCGCAGAGCGAAGGACATCCATGTCCTTAACTACGTCCCGCGTGCCCATGTTGGCGAGCATTGCCGCCCCGAATTTTGTCCCGGCGGCACACTTCTCGGCATACGCCTTGTTCTCCTGCTCCGTTTGGGCGATCCCCTCCGCGCTCGTATCAACGTCGAGGTCCAAACGCTCGGCATCGCGCTCCGGCCCGGTGAGGCACTTCACCTCCGGCTCGCTCGCGCCGATGCCCCGCGGGTCGAACCCGATCAGGTCGAACCGCTTGCCGAGCTCGGTCTTGCGGTAGTCAGCCACCATGCCCGCGGCCGACGCCATCCCGGAACCGCCGGGCCCACCGGGGTTGATCAGCAACGATCCGATCTTCTGGCCGGTGGCCCGGTAGCGCAGGACGCCGATGGTGATCGTGTCGCCGTCCGGTTTGGAGTAGTCGAGCGGAACCTGCAGCCGGGTGCACTCGACGTCGCGCTTGCTGCCGTACGCCTGCCTGCTCGACCCCGTCGTGGCGAACGGCGCGCAGTCCTGCCACGCGAGCTGCTGGCCGTAGAACTTCTCCAGACCCGCGGGGACTGTCCCGGCCGGACCGGGTTTCTCGAAGGACACGCCGGGCTTGGCCGTCCCTTCGAGGATCGACGTGCACGAGGCGAGAAGGGGAATGACGAGCAACACGCTCAAGAGACGGACCACAGCCCGATGGTATGGGAGATGATGAGGGCATGCCGCAGCTTCGCATCGCGCTCGCCCAGGTCAACGCCACTGTTGGCGACCTTTCCGGCAACGCGTCGTTGGTCGTGGAGTGGACGCGCAAGGCCCGTGAAGGCGGCGCGCACCTCGTGGTGTTCCCCGAGATGGTGCTGACCGGCTACCCGGTCGAGGACCTGGCGATCCGCACGTCGTTCGCCCGCGCCTCCGCCGAGGCCCTGGAGGCGCTCGCGGCCACGCTGGACTCGTCCGGCCTGGGCGACGTCGCCGCGGTCGTCGGGTACCTGGAGCACGACTCGGTGGGTCCGCGCAACGCCGCGGCCGTGCTGTCCGGCGGGCGTGTCGTGGCGCGGCAGAGCAAGCACCACCTGCCCAACTACGGCGTGTTCGACGAGCGGCGGTACTTCAAGCCGGGGTCGTCGCTGGACGTCGTGCGGATCAACGGTGTCGAGGTCGGCATGGTGATCTGCGAGGACCTGTGGCAGGACGGCGGCCCGATCACCGCGCTCGGTGACGCCGGCGTCGACCTGGTGGTCTCACCGAACGCTTCGCCGTACGAGCGCAACAAGGACGACCTGCGGCTGCCGCTGGTCGTTCGCCGGGCCGCCGAGGCCGGTGCGCCGCTCGCCTACTGCAACCTGGTCGGCGGGCAGGACGAGCTGGTGTTCGACGGCGACTCGCTGGTCGTGTCCGCCGACGGGCAGCTGATCGGGCGGGCGCCGCAGTTCGTCGAGCACCTCATGCTCGTCGACTTCGACCTGCCGGGCGGTGGTTCGTACGAGCAGGGCCAGATCGGCGACTTCAACGTGCGCCGGGTCTTCCTGTCCGACGCCGTGCCCGCCTACGAGCCGTTGCCCGCGCCGCGGGTGTTCGAGCCGTTGTCCGATGAGGCAGAGGTGTGGCACGCGCTGGTCACCGGTCTGCGCGACTACGTGCACAAGAACGGGTTCCGGTCCGTTGTGCTCGGTCTGTCCGGTGGCATCGACTCCGCCGTTGTGGCGGCTCTGGCCGTTGACGCGTTGGGGGCCGACTCGGTCTACGGCGTGTCGATGCCGTCCTCCTACTCGTCCGAACACTCGCGTTCGGACGCCTCCGACATGGCCGCGCGCACCGGCCTGCACTTCACCACCGAGCCGATCGGCGAGATGGTGTCGACGTACGTGGGGCAGCTGTCGCTGACCGGTCTGGCCGAGGAGAACATCCAGGCCCGATGCCGCGGCATGCTGCTGATGGCGTTGTCCAACCAGCACGGTCACCTGGTGCTCGCGACCGGCAACAAGTCCGAGCTCGCCGTCGGCTACTCGACGATCTACGGCGACGCGGTCGGCGGCTACGCCCCGATCAAGGACGTGTTCAAGACGCTGGTCTGGGGCCTGGCGCGCTGGCGCAACGACGAGGCGGAGAAGCGCGGCGAGGTGCCGCCGATCCCGGAGAACTCGATCACCAAGCCGCCGTCGGCCGAGCTGCGGCCCGGCCAGGTCGACACCGACTCCCTGCCCGACTACGAGCTGCTGGACTCGCTGCTCACCCAGTACGTCGACGGCGACCGCGGCTACGACGACCTGCTCGCGGCCGGGTTCGCGCCCGAGCTGGTCGACAAGGTGCTGCGGATGGTCGACAAGGCCGAGTACAAGCGCCGGCAGTACCCGCCGGGCACGAAGATCTCCAACAAGGCGTTCGGCCGCGACCGGCGCCTGCCGATCACGAACGGGTGGCGCGAGGGCTGAACCCACGCTTCCGGACGGCACGCGGGATCCTTGCGTGCGCCAGGAGCGCACGAAAGCTCCCCGCGTGCGCCAGGAGCGCACGAAAGGCCCCCTCGTGCGGCTGGAGGGCGGAGTACGAAAGGCCCCGCGTGCGCTTTGAAGTGGAGTCTGCTCTACCGCGGGCGGCCAGGTCGGCTGGCTAGGTTGGCTGCATGAGACGGATCTGGGCAGCGCTGGCGTACCTGGCGACCGGGCTGCTGACGGCCATTGCGGCGTGGCTTGCGTTTGGTGTGCTGCTGCTGTCGGTGGTCGTCCTGCCGTTGCTGCCCATCACCGCGCCGCTGATCCGTCGGATCGTGGACGTCGACCGGCAGCGGCTCGCGCGGTTCGCCGGGGTCTCGTTCCCGTCGCCCGCGCCACTCGACGGGCCGTGGCTGCACCGGGCGCAGCGGGTGCTGGCCGACCCGGACAGCCGGCGCGACGGGACGTGGCTGCTGCTGCACGCCCTGTTCGGCACGCTGTTCGGCGCACTCGCCATCGGGGTGGCGGGGTCGCTGGTGCAGCAGCCGTTCGTGCCGCTGCTCTGGTGGACGGTCCCCGGTGGGATCGAGAACTCGTTCGGCGTCCACGTCGACTCGTGGGCCGAGGCGTTGCTGAGCGTGCCGATCGCGCTCGTGCTGGCGCTCCTCCTGACCTGGCTGCCGCGCCTGGCCGACCTGGACGCGCGATGGGCGCGGACGTTGCTGGCGCCGCCGCGGGCGTCGCTGGAGAAGCGGCTCGCCGAGGTCGTCGCGACCAGGGCCGCCGCGCTGCAGGCGCACGGGGCCGAGCTGCGGCGCATCGAGCGGAACCTGCACGACGGCACGCAGAACAAGCTGGTCGGGGTGGTGATGATGCTCGGCATCGCGGAACGGACGCTGCGGCAGAACCCCGACAGCGCGCTGCAGGCGTTGCTCAGGGCGCAGGACGCGGCGGGCGACGCGCTGGAGGAGCTGCGCAACGTCGTGCGGAGCATTCACCCGCCGGTGCTGGACGACCTGGGGCTGGACGGGGCGATCCAGGCGCTGGCGGCACGCTGCCCGGTGCCGTGCGTGCTGCACGCCGAGCACCTCGGGCGGCTGCCCGCGGCGGTGGAGGCGGCGGCGTACTTCGCGGTGGCCGAGGCTCTCACCAACGTGGCCAAGCACAGTGGGGCGCGGCACGCGTGGGTCAGTCTGGGGATCAACGGGCAGAAGCTCACCGTTCTGGTGCACGACGACGGCAAGGGCGGCGCGGACGAGAAGCGGGGCACGGGGTTGGACGGCATTCGGGGCAGGGTGGCGGCGCTGGACGGCACCGCGGACGTGAGCAGTCCCGAGGGCGGCCCTACCGTGCTCACCGTCGTGCTACCAGTGGAGAAGTGACCATGCGCATCGTGATCGCCGAGGACGACGCCCTCCTGCGCGAGGGGCTGACGTTGTTGTTGCGCAACGAAGGCCTCGACGTGGCGGCGGCCACGGACAACCCGGACGACTTCCTCTCCGCCGTAGCCGCGCACGAGCCGGACATCGCCGTTGTCGACGTGCGGATGCCACCTACGTTCACGGACGAGGGGTTGCGGGCCGCCGTGGAAGCACGACGGCGGCACCCGAAGCTCGCCGTGCTGGTGCTGTCGGCGTGGGTCGAGCAGAGCTACGCGCACGAACTGTTGGCGGGTACTCACGGCGGCGTCGGCTATCTGCTGAAGGAACGTGTCGGCAAGGTCGCGGACTTCCTCGACTCGCTGCACCGGGTCGCGGCTGGAGGCACGGCGCTCGATCCCGAGGTCGTGTCGCAGCTGCTGGTGCGGCGCAAGGCCGATGACGCGCTCAGCGTGCTGTCACCCCGTGAGCGCGAGGTGCTCGGGTTGATGGCGGAAGGGTTGTCCAACGCCGCCATCGGCGAACGGCTCGTCATCAGCGCGGGAGCCGTCCACAAGCACATCGGGAACGTTTTCCTGAAGCTCGGCCTCAACAGCGAGGACGGCTCGGGCGATCGACGCGTCCAAGCCGTCCTCGCGTACCTCGATCACTGAGCCAGATCATTGGGGCCGGACGAACGGGAACAGCACGGTCTGCCGGATCGACGTACCGGTCAGCATCATCAGCAACCGGTCGACCCCCATCCCGAGGCCACCCGTCGGCGGCATGCCGTGCTCCAGCGCCCGCAGGAAGTCCTCGTCGAGCTCCATCGCCTCGACGTCACCGGACGCGGCCTTCAACGACTGCGCCTCCAGCCGCCGGCGCTGCTCCAGCGGGTCGGTCAGCTCCGAGTAGGCGGTGCCGATCTCCGCGCCGAACGCGACGAGGTCCCACCGCTCGGCCAGGCGCGGGTCGACGCGGTGCTGGCGGGTCAGCGGTGACACCGAGGTCGGGAAGTCGATGTAGAAGGTCGGGCCGACGGTGAACGGTTCGACGAACGTGTCGTACGCCTCCAGCACGAGCTGGCCGTGGTCCCAGTCGTCGTTCACCTCGACGTCGCGAGCGGCGAGCAGCGAACGCAGCTCCGAGACCGAGGTGTCGGGGGTGACGACCGCGTCCAGGGCCGAGGAAACCGCGGTGTAGACCGGAATCACCGGCCACGGTCCGGACAGGTCGAACATGCCGTCCGGGCGGGCGGCCACCTCGGAGCCGAACGCCGTGCGCGCGGCGTGCTGGATCAGCTCGCGCATCAGGTCGAGCATGACCCGGTAGTCCGCATAGGACTGGTAGGCCTCCAGCATCGTGAACTCGGGGTTGTGCGTGGCGTCCGCGCCCTCGTTGCGGAAGTTGCGGTTCAGCTCGAACACCCGGTCCACGCCCGCGACGCACAGGCGCTTCAGGTACAGCTCCGGCGCGATCCGCAGGTACATCCGCATGTCGTAGGCGTTGATGTGGGTGACGAACGGCCTGGCGTTCGCACCGCCGTGCACGGCCTGCAGCATCGGCGTCTCGACTTCGAGGTACTCGTGGGAGTGCAGGAACTCGCGCACGCTGCGGATGACGTCGCTGCGCAGCTTCAGCAGGTGCGCCGAGTCGGAGTTCACCACCAGGTCGAGGTAGCGCTGGCGGACGCGCGCCTCCGGGTCGGTGAAGCCCTTCCGCTTGTCCGGCAACGGGTGCAGGCACTTCGCGGTCATCGTCCACGACGTCGCCAGCACGGAGATCTCGCCGTGGTCGGACTTGATCACGCGGCCGGTCACGCCGACGTGGTCGCCGAGGTCCACATCGGACTTCCAGGACGCCAGCGCGGAACCGAGCGAGTCGACGGTCAGCATCAGCTGGATCTCGCCGCTGAAGTCACGCAGCCGCGCGAAGCACAGCTTGCCCATCTCCCGCAGTGCCACCACGCGTCCGGTGACCGAGACGTCCTCGCCGAACCGCTCCCGGGCCGCCGCCAGGAGATGCGACCGGTCGAACCCCACCGGGTACGGGTCGACGCCGGTGGCGACCAGCCGTTCGACCTTCGCGATCCGGACCCGGACCTGTTCGGGACGCCGCACCGGCTTCGGTTCGACGCGGATCGCGTCGATCTCGGCGACCTTCAGGGCGAACTCGGTGCTCACGTCCGTCTTCTGCAGCGCGCGCTTGCGCAACGACCGCAGCGACGGCACGAACCCTTCCGCGACCCCGGCCGCGATGCTGACCTGCGGCAACGACCGGGAGCGCTGGTAGCAGAGGAACCGCGGCTCCCAGTCCGGCAGGTACTTCGCGTTCGACCGGTAGAGCGACTCCAGCTGGAAGAACCGCGACGCCAGCGAGAGCACCCGCCGCCACGCCCGCAGCACCGGGCCCGCGCCGATCTTCTCGCCCTCCTCGAACACCGCGCGGAACATCGCGAAGTTCAGCGAGATGCGGTGCACGCCGAGGTGGCCTGCGGCGGCCGCGAGCTGGGCGACCATGTACTCGTTCAGGCCGTTCTCCGCGGACCTGTCACGTCGCATCAGGTCGAGCGACACGCCACGACGGCCCCACGGCACGAACGACAGCAGCCCGCGCAGCGCACCGGAAGCGTCGTAGGCCTCGACCATCACGCACCGGCCGTCGCTCGGGTCTCCCAGGCGCCCCAACGCCATCGAGAAGCCGCGCTCGGTCTCGGCACCCCGCCACGCCTCCGCGAGGTCCAGAATGGACGACATCTCGTCCGGGGAGATCTCGCTGTGCCGGCGGACCCGCGTGGTGTACCCGGCGCGCTCCACCCTCGACACCGCCTGGCGCAGGCCGCGCCGTTCCGGACCGGCGAGGTTGAACTCGCGGACGTCCAGGATCGCCTCGTCACCGATCTCCAGCGCCTTGAGCCCGGCGTCGGCGTAGACCTGCGCACCGCGTTCGGACGCGCCCAGCACACCCGGCATCCAGCCGTAGGTGCGTGCCTCGGACAGCCACGCCAGCACGGCTTCCGGCCAGGCCTCCTCGTCACCGATCGGGTCGGCGGAGGCCAGCGTCACGCCACCGATCAACCGGTAGGTCAGCGCCGCCCGTCCGGAGGCCGCGAACACCACGCTCTTGTCGCGCCGGGTCGCGAAGTAGCCCAGCGAGTCGGGCTCACCGTCGGAGGCCAGCAGCCGGCGCACGGCGAGCTCCTGCTCCGGCGTGATCATGTTCTGGGTGCGGACGCCGCGGAAGAACACGTACATCGCGCGGATCGCGATGAGCGTGCCGCCGAGGCCCAGGACCACGCTCAGCCACTGCGGTCCCTCGGGGATGTCCAGCCGTCCCAGCCGGACGACCTCACCCGTGGCCTGGTTCGCCGCCCACACCAGCTTGTCGGTGGACACGACCAGCTTGCCGGGGAAGGCCTCGGCCAGACCCCAGCCGATGAGCACCAACGCGATCATGCCCAGCACGAACGACGTGAGCGCACGCCGCCACGCACCGCGGGCCAGCCGGGCGGGGAACCCCTCGCGCACGATCCACAGCAGCACCACGAACAGCACCGACGTCGCGAAGCCCGCGCTGAGGAACACCCAGTTCGGCTGTTCGCCCGCATCCAGGACCTGTTCAGGTGCGAGCACCAACGTGACCATGATGAGGCCGACCAGCAACAGGCCGCTCACCTGGAACAGCAGCAACGCCCAGAACGCTGCCCGCTTGTGCCTGCGCAACGCGGCGCCCAGCACGAAGAACACCAGGGCGATGAAGAGGTTGCCGTCGATCGGCAGGCCGAAGAAGTACCCGATGCCGTCCGCGACGTCGGTGAACCAGCTGTCCTCCGGCAGGATCAGTCTGAACAGCGACAACACGCCGGCGATCTGCACGATGGTCGCGATCGTGCCCGCGGTCTTCCACTTCCACGCCGGTGCCACTTCAACTCCCGAGGTTCAGCTGATGCCCGCCATGATTCCCTCTTCGGCTGGTCGGGTGCATGCCGCCTCCTCCGGGAGGGTCGACCAGCCGGTGGTGGTCCTCAGCTCGGGGCTGGGCGGAGCGTGGTTCGACTGGGAGCGGACCGTGAAGCTGCTCACGCCGTTCGCTCGGGTGATCGTCTTCGACCGGCCGGGGCTCGGTCGTGCGGGCCGTCGCGCAGGGGCTGCGGGCGTTCGGCAGCAGGTGGCTCGGCGCGCGGATCACGCGGCGGTACGGGCACTCGTTGCGGAACCTGCTGACCGCGGCCTCGACGCTGGGCGTGACCGATCCGGCGCCGGCCGACCTGGTGCAGCTCGTCTACCGCCGTGAGCTGCCGAAAGTGCCTTGGTTGGTGCTCACGGCCGGACTGCGGACGTGGCCGGAGCACCAGTCGTTGGCCGCCTTCGTGCCGTGGGGGCGCAACGTGCTGGTGCCCGGCAGCAGGCACATGATTCACATGGACCGGCCGGACGCCGCGGTGATGGCCGTCCGCGAGGTGCTCAGAGGCCTGTCCGAGGCTCAGTAGCCGAAGTTCTGCGTCCAGTACGGACCGCCCGCGCCGAACTCGACGCCCACCCCGATCGTCGCGAACTCCGGGTTGAGGATGTTCGCGCGGTGTCCCGGGCTCTCCATCCAGGCGGTCATCACCGCGTGCGGCTTCTCTTGCCCGTGTGCCACGTTCTCACCGCCGGGGTTCGGGAAGCCGGCCGCTCGCATGCGCTGCTCCGGCGTCACCCCGTCGGGGTTCACGTGAGCGCAGAACCGGCGCCGGGCCATGTCCCTGCTGTGGGCCCTGGCCGCGGCGCGCAGCCGTTCGTCGGAGACCAGCCGCGGCAGACCCGCCTTCTTCCGGACCTCGTTGACGATCCAGAGCACCGCGTCCTCGCAGGAGATCTGGGTGGACGACACCCGAGCGCCCCTGCGTGCACGACCGGAGTCCTGCTGCCCGGACGTGCGCCGGGGAGCACCCAGCGCCGCGGACACGGCCGGAAACCGGCCCTTCGGCTCCTGACTGGGTGGCATCTGGCTCCTCGGCAGCGGTTCTCTCCGCCGATTATGCGGCCCGGCCGGTGCTCAGGGTTCCGTGCGGCCGCTGAGCAGGCAGAACTCGTTGCCCTCCGGGTCGGCGAGGGTGTGCCAGCTCACGTCGTCGCCCTGGCCGATGTCGACACGCGTGGCGCCGAGCGCGAGCAGGCGCTCCAGTTCGGCGTCCTGGTCGCGGTCGGTGGCGCGCACGTCGATGTGCAGGCGGAGCTTCTGCAGCTTGCGGTCCGGGTTGCGCAGGAACAGCAGCGTGGTGCGCTTGTCCGGCGGCCCGATCTCGACGAATTCGTCTTCGCGGTCGAGCACCTCGTAGCCCAGGACCTCGCCCCAGAAGGTGGCGAGACGCTCGGGATCGGTGCAGTCGAGTACCAGTTCGGTGATTCGTGAAGCCACGCGTGTGACGGTAACCGCATCTGCAACCCGTTTCCGGCCAACGGTGCCACTCTGGTCTTCGGCAACCGTGCACAAGCGCCCGGGGACCCACCCACGTGGGCCTCGAGGAAAGGAACGGTCGACGATGACCACTGCCGAAGTTTCCGCGCCCTACGGCAACGGATCGGGCCAGAAGCCCCCCGCCAAGAGGGTTCGCGTCCACCACCTGCGTGAGATGAAGGAACGCGGCGAGCCGTGGCCCATGCTCACCGCCTACGACACGTTCACCGCCTCGATCTTCGACGAGGCCGGCATCCCCGTCCTGCTGGTCGGCGACTCCGCGTCGAACACCGTCTACGGGAACGAGACCTCGCTGCCGGTCACGGTGGACGAGCTCGTGCCGCTGGTACGCGCGGTGACGCGTTCGGTCAAGCGCTCTCTCGTGGTTGCTGACCTGCCGTTCGGCTCCTACCAGGTGTCGGTCGAGCAGGCCGTGGCGACCGCGGTGCGGTTCATGAAGGAGGGCCAGGCGCACGCGGTCAAGCTGGAGGGTGGCGCCTACTTCGCGCCGCACATCCGCGCGATCACGGCCGCGGGCATCCCGGTCATGGCGCACATCGGCTTCACCCCGCAGTCCGAGCACCAGCTCGGCGGCTACCGCGTGCAGGGGCGTCACGAGAACCACGACACCGTGGTCCGCGACGCGCTCGCGGTGCAGGAGGCGGGAGCGTTCGCGGTCGTGCTGGAGATGGTGACCGCCGAGGTCGCGAAGCAGATCACGCACGACCTGGTCATCCCGACCGTCGGCATCGGCGCCGGCCCGGACACCGACGCCCAGGTGCTCGTCTGGCAGGACATGATGGGCCTGAACCGCGGCAAGGCGCCCCGGTTCGTCAAGCGCTACGCGGACATCGGCAACATCATGCTGGGCGCGGCGACGGAGTTCGCCAACGAGGTGCGCGGCCACCAGTTCCCCGGCCCCGAGCACACCTTCCACTGAGCGGAAGACACGCGGGGAGCTTTCGTACTCTCTGAGCGCACGAGAGGCCCCCGCGTGCGGGAAAAGCAGGGTCAGCGGGTCCAGGCTTCCGGGTCTGGACCCGCCGGCACTATGCCGGTCGGGTTGATCTCGTGGTGCGTCACGTAGTAGTGGCGTTTGATGTGGTCCCAGTCGACCGTGTCACCGAACATCGCGTAGAGGCGTTTCGCGTACGCCCACAGGTTCGGCATCTCGGTCAGCTTGTTCCGGTTGCACTTGAAGTGGTTGTGGTAGACCGCGTCGAACCGGACGAGCGTGGTCCACAGCCGGATGTCCACCTCGGTGAGCTGGTCGCCGACGAGGTAGTCGTGCGTCCCGAGGTGGGCCTCGATGCGGTCGAGCTCGGCGAACAGGGCGGTGTACGCCTGCTCGTAGGCGTCCTGTGACGTGGCGAAACCGGCCTTGTACACACCGTTGTTGACGTGGTGGAAGATCGGCTCGATCCAGGCGTCGATCTCGTCGCGCAGGTGCTCCGGGTAGAGGGTGCTCTCCGGGCGCCAGAGCAGGCTGAAGTCCAGCGTGAGCTGCGGGTAGTCGTTGGTCACGACCTCGCCGGTGGTCGTGTCGACGAGGGCCGGCACGGTGACGCGACCGTCGTATTCCGGGTCGGCCCTGAGGTAGGCCTCGCGCAGGAAGTCGATGTTGAGGACCGGGTCGGTCTCCGGGAACCGCCAGCCGCGTTCGTCCCGGATCGGGTCGACGACCGCCAGCGAGATGGCGTCCTCCAGGTTCAGCAGCTTGCGGACGATGATCGCGCGGTGCGCCCACGGGCAGGCGAGGCTGACGACGAGCCGGTAGCGGCCCGGTTCCGGCACCGGACGGGCGGTGAAGCGGTTGGGCTGCCGGACGAACGCTCCTGTGGTGCTGGTCTCCTTCGTGAACTGCGCCATGTGCTCGACGATAGGCCCATGTACCCGGAGATCGAGCCCCACGCGTCAGGTCACCTGGACACCGGTGACGGCAACCTCGTGTACTGGGAGGAGTGCGGCAACCCGGCCGGCAAGCCGGTCGTGTTCCTGCACGGCGGGCCCGGTGGCGGCTGCTCGCCGACGCACCGCCGCCTGTTCGACCCGTCCGCGTACCGGATCATCCTGTTCGACCAGCGCGGGTGCGGGCGGTCGCTGCCGCACGCGTCGGTGTCGGGCGATCTCTCGTTGAACACGACGTGGCACCTCGTCGCGGACATGGAGCTGTTGCGGGAGTTGCTCGGCGTCTCGCGGTGGCAGGTGTTCGGCGGCTCGTGGGGTTCGACGCTCGCCCTGGCGTACGCCGAGAAGCACCCTTCGCACGTTTCGGAACTGGTGCTGCGCGGGATCTTCACGCTGCGGGCGTCCGAAGTGGACTGGTACTACCGCGGCGGGGCGGCGCACCTCTTCCCCGACCTGTGGGAGAAGTTCCTGGAACCGATCACGGGCCTGTCCGGTGACCCCGTCGAGCTGTACGCGAAGCTGCTCGCCGACCCGGATCCCGCGGTGCACGGACCGGCGGCGGTCGCGTGGAGCACCTGGGAGGGCGCGACGGTGACGCTGCTGCCCCGGCCGGCACTGGTGTCGGAGTTCGCCGAGCCCGCCTACGCACTGGCGTTCGCCCGGATCGAGAACCACTACTTCGTCAACAACGGTTGGTTCGAGGAGGGTCAGCTGGTCCGGGACGCCTCCCGGCTGGCGGGCATCCCCGGCGTGATCGTGCAGGGGCGGTACGACGTAGCGACGCCCGCGGTGTCGGCGTGGGACCTGCACAAGGCCTGGCCGGGGTCGGAACTGGTGCTGGTGCCGGACGCCGGGCACGCCTACGACGAGCCCGGCGTCCTGGCCGCGCTGCTGGCGGCGACGGACCGGTTCCGCGACTAGCGCAGGCCGACCCAGCGTGCGCTGGTGGTCCCGCAGGCCGCCACGGTGACCTGCGCGGTCAGGCACTTGCCGGACGCGGCGTTGCGGAGCTGGAACGTGCTGCCCGCGGCCGGGACGCGGTGCCAGCGCTGGGTGTTGCTCGCTCCGCACGTCGCGCCCAGGACGTCACCGAGGCTGGTGGCGGCGAGGCACTTGTCGGTGGCGATGTTGTGCGGCCAGTCGACGTTGTCGATGATCGGCACGATCCAGCGCTGCTGGTCGGCCGTCCGGTTGCACAGCTGCAGGACCACGTTGGTGCCGGTGTCGGCGAGGCAGCGGCTGGTGCCGGACAGCTGGTACTGGACGACCGGTTCGGCCGAGGCCGGGACGGCGGTCAGGGTCGTCACGGCGGCGGCGGTCGCGATGATCGCGGCTAGTTTCCCCATGGCGGAGATCCTGGCAGCGCGCCGGATTCCGCGAATCCACCTGTGGTTGTCAACCCTGGCCGTAGTCGAGCGCGCGTTCGAGGCTCGCGCGCGCTTCCACCAGCGATGGGCCGTACCAGGTCAGGTGACGGCCGTTGACCAGCGCGTACGGCAGGCCGGGGAAGCTCTCCGGGCCGTCGGAGTGGGTGAACGCGTACGGCTCGTCCGGCAGGATCACCAGGTCGGGACGTCGCGCGTTCAGCTCTTCCAGCGACGGACGCGGGTAGCGCTCCTCGTGCGAGGCGTAGACGTTCTCGATTCCCAGCCGCCGCAACACATCGGTGGCGAAAGTAGCGCGGCCGGCGACGATCCACGGGCGGCGCCAGACCGGGACCACGGCGGTGAGCTGCGCGGGTTTCGCGTGCCGCCAGAGGTCTTCCGCCCGCGTCAGCCAGCCCGGTTCGAGCTCCCACGCGGTGGCGAAGAGACGTCTCAGCGACTTCAGGGCCATCGGCACGGTCTGCGGCGCCTCGGTCACCCAGACCTGGATGCCGTTGGCGCGCAACCGGTCCACGTCCTCGGCGCGGTTCTCCTCGGAGTTCGCGATGACGAGGTCGGGGTGCAGGGCCAGCACGCGGTCGACGTCCGGGTACTTGGAGCCGCCGACGCGTTGAACGTCCAAAGAGGACGGATGGGTGCAGTAGTCCGTGGCACCCGCGAGGACGCCGGGGACGCTGACCGCGACGGCCTCGGTGATGGAGGGGACCAGACTGACCACGCGAGCGGGCCGGTCGAGCACCACCGGCTCACCGAGGTCGTCGACGGGCGGCATCAGACTCCCGTGATCTTCAGGCCGGCGTGCGTCTTGTAGCGGCGGTTGATCGCGATGAGGTTCGCGGTGAACGCCTCGATCTGGTGGGCGTTGCGCAGTCGGCCGCCGTAGACGCCGCGGAAGCCCGGCACGAGCTCGGCCAGCTCGCGCACGGTGTCGGTGGCCTCGCGGTCGTCGCCGAGGACCAGGACGTCCATGTCCACTTCGGACACCGACAGGTCGGCCAGCAGCACGGCCGAGACGTGGTGGAACGCGGCGGTGACGCGCGACTCCGGCAGCAGCAGTTCGGCCTGCTGGGCGGCGCTGCCCTCGGTGACGGGCAGGGCGAACGGGCCCTGCTTGTCGAAGCCGAGCGGGTTCACGCAGTCGATGACGATCTTGCCGGCCAGCTGGTCGCGCAACGACGCGAGCAGGTCGCCGTGGCCGTCCCACGGAACGGCGACGAGCACGATGTCGGAGTCGGCCGCGCAGTCGGAGTTGTCCGCGCCCCGCACGTCACCGCCGGCGACCTCGACGATCTCCTTGGCCGCCAGCTCCGCCCGCTCTGCGCTGCGGGAACCGATGATCACCTTGAGGCCCGCCCTGGCCCAGCGGATCGCGAGGCCCTTGCCCTGGGCTCCGGTGCCGCCCAGGACGCCGACGGTGAGGTCACGAATGTCTGTCACCCGTGCATCTTCACACGCCCGGCCTGCCGCGGGCCGGGCAACGTGACCTTGGGCTCGATGCTCAGACCGCCTGGAACCGAACGAGCCGCCGCGCCACGTCCGCCTCCTCCAGCCTGACCCGGATCCGCTCGCCTTCCGGCAGCCGGGTTCCCTCGCACTTCGCGATCACCGGCGGCGCCGACACGAACACGTCCGCCTCGTGGTCTCCGGACCGCAGCACCACGGCCTCGAACTCCTGCCCGACGCGCCCGGCCAGCACCCAGGCCTCGACCTGGTCCAGCGCCGCCCGTTCCACCTTCGCGGCCAGCGAGTCCGACGCCCCCATCAGCGCCGGCAGCTGCGGCAACGCCTCGGCGAGCCACTCCGGCAGGTCCTGCCCTGCCGTGACCGCCAGGCACACCTCGGAGCCGAACCGGTCGACCAGCCGCCGCAGCGGTGCGGTCACGTGTGCGTATGGCGCCGCCACGCCCGCGTGGGTCGTCACGTCGGGAACCGAGCCGTTGAACGCCGAGTAGCCCGCGCCGCGCAGCAGGCGGGTGGCGTCGGTGAACAGCGCCAACGACTCGGGCTTCGTAGCATCCAGTCCGGCCAGGAACGCACCCGGCGACAGATCAGTGGGCCACGGCACCTTCAGGGCGGCCGCGGACCTGCGCAGGGCCTTCACGGCGTCGGCGTCCGGGTCGGGCAACGTCCGCAGGACGCCCGCGCGGGCCTCCAACATGATCGACGCCGCCGCCATCCCGGTCATCAGCGAGATCTCGGCGTTCCACGCGTCCACGAGCGCCCGCGGCCGAGTGACGAGCTTCCAGCCGTCGCCGTCGGGCTCGATCTCCTGCTCCGGCAGCTGCAGCTCGATGGCCCCGCGCTCCCGTGCCAAAGCGCGCCGCAACGGCCCGAACTCGGCCAGCGCGGCAACAGACGGGTGCGGGTTGCCTTCGTCGAACGTCTTCTGCACCGACTCGTAGTCGAACTGCGCTTGCGACCGCACCAACGCCCGCCGCACCTCGACCGACACAGGCACCCCGTCAGCCGAACAGGTGAACGTCCACAGCACCGCGGGCCGCACCACGCCGGGCAGGAGAGAAGCAGCGCCCTCGGACAACGCGGTCGGATGCAGCGGCACGTTGCCGTCGGGCAGGTAGATGGTCTGACCTCGGCGCCTGACCTCGGCGTCCAGCGCACCACCCGGCGTCACGAACAACCCGAGATCCGCGATCGCGTAGTGCACCACGAACCCGGAAGCCGTTCGTTCCAGGCACAGCGCCTGGTCGAGGTCCTTCGCACCCGGCGGGTCGATCGTCACGAGCGGGATCGAGGTGAGGTCGGGACGGTCTCCGCCGGAACGGGACACCGCTTCGTCGGCCTCGGCCAGCGCGGCGGGCGGGAACGCCGACGGCAGTGAGAACTCGGTGCGGATCGCGCCGAAGTCGAGCTCGGCACGACCCGTGCGGATGACCATGGACGCCATCAGCACAGGCTAATGGTCAAGCGGGTGTCCTTCATGGACCTCAGGTCCTTGAAGGACACCCGCCCGTGTCTAGTCCTCGTCGTCGCCGCGCCACTTCTTGTCCGCCTCGTCGGCGGCCCGAGTGCGTTCGCGGGCGATCTCCAGCGCACGGGCCGCGGTGGCCTCGTCCGGATAGGGCCCCATGCGGTCCGGCCCCTTGCAGCCCTTGCCCTGCTCGACCGTCTGGTGGGTCAGGCAGTAGTACCAACCGCTGTTGTCGCTCATCGGCGTTCGCCTCCCAAAGGCGCCGGGAATCCCCTCGGCGGCGTTGACTGGTTGGCGTTGGCGTACTCAGACGGGATCGGGTCCAAACACGACACCAGCACCGTGCGGTCCTCGGCGTTCTCGATCTTACGCCCGGACCGCTCCCGGTAGACCAGCGAACCGTCGGAGTCGATCTCCATGATGGCGCCGACCTCGGCCAGCTGGTCCTCGTCCAGGTCCACGAGCTTCTCGTAGCGGGACGGCACCACCCGGTAGATCGGCCAGTTCAGGTGGCCGTAGGTGCGGTGGAACTCCGCGAGCAGGTGGACGAAGTGCTGCTGCCACGGCAACGGCATCGCCTCGGCCAGCGCGCGAGGAATCACCACGTAGTCGGACGACACGCCCGGTGCACCGGCCGCCATGTAGTCACGCACTGGTGTGCTCGACGCGGGCGGTCCGGAAGGCCTCGGGATGGGGTCGTGGTTGAACATGCAGCGCCTCCCCGCGATCTACACGCCCGGCCGGACGGCCAGCGGCATCAACTCGTAATAGTTCCAGTTGATCTTGCTGATCTTCACGACGTCACCCGTTTCGGGGGCGTGGATGTACTCGTCGTTGCCGAGGTACATGGCCACGTGGTGCACCGTTCGCGGGTTCGACGGGTCGGTCGCCCAGAAGATCAGGTCGCCTGGCTGGGCGTCGCGCACCGGCAGGTGGGCGCCACCCTCTTCGTACTGGTCGTTCGCCACGCGCGGGATCTTCACGCCGGCCGCCGCGAACGCCTTCACGAGGATTCCGGAGCAGTCCCACGCGTCCGGTCCGTTGCCGCCCCACAGGTACGGCTCGCCCAGCTGTTCCTTGGCGAACTGGATGGCGATGCCCGCCGCGTTCGAGGCCAGCAGGTACTGACCCGCGCCGGAACCGCAGCCCGCCGGGTCGGTGATCTGACCGAGCTCGCCCAGCAGGAACGCCGCCATGGCCTCCCAGTTGTGGTACCGGTCGGGGAACGCCGACCGCTCCACCGCCTGCGCCGAGTCACCGGGCCGCTTGCTCTCCCAGTCCGGCACCTTCAGCAGCACGTCGTAGAACTTGTTGATCGCGTAGGTCGGGTCGGTCACCTCCGCGGGTGAGCCCCAGCCCATCGACGGGCGCATCTGGAAGATGCCGAGCGAGTCGGCGTCGCCGTAGTTCAGCGGGCGCAGGCCGGACTCGGTCATGCCCGCCTGGATCGCGATCTGCCACGCGAGCGGCGGCAGCTTGCGGTCCTGGCCGATGGAGATGATGCGCGCGACGATGTTGCGCTGCTCGTCGTTGAGCCGCGACGCGTCGTTGCGGCCCTTGTCGCCGCCGCCCGAGTCCCACGGCCCGATGGCGGCGTTGCAGCTCGACAGCCTCAGGCCACCGTTGATCGCGGGGTTCGTCGAGTTGCTGACCACCTGGGTCACGCCGGACGTCGCCACCGCGATCACGACGACCGCGACGAGGGCACCGATCAGCAACATCAGCCGCATGGTCAGTCCGCCTTCGTGTAGCTGTTCACGCGCCACTTACCGTCCGGCGCCTTGACCAGCGTGATGACGACCTTGCCGACGTTCGTGCCGACCTCGAAGTCAGCCGACGACGTGTAGGACTTCTTCGGCGTGACCTTCTGGGTGATCTTGTTCGGCACGTTCCTGGGGTCGATCGTCGCCATCTGCGCGAGGAACTCCTCCGTCGTGTACGGACGGAGTTGCGCCAGCCACTTGTCCACGTTGTTGTCCGGCGGCGGCTTGATCCAGTTCTCCGCCCACAGCTCGGCGATCAGCTGCGCGTCGGCCGCCGGCGGAGCGGCGGACGCGGAGATCGACGGCGGCGGCAGCTTGGTCGGCAGCGTGGCACCGCTGGACGGCAGCTGGCCCACCTGGGTGCCCTGCTGCGACGTCGAGGACTGGCCCGCGGACGTCGGCGTCGACGGCTTGCGGTCGAGCACCTTCGGGATGATCACGCCGAGCGCGACGACGACCACCACGAAGATGATGATCGACGCGGCCAGGTGACGCGGGGAACGCAGCGGCCATCCCCACAGCCTGCGGTAGACCGCGGCACGGCCGCGGTTGGTTCGGATCGGCACCTACGCCTCCCTTCAGTTGTCCCTGACTTCGAAGCCGCGCGACGGTCGGTAGATCACGTGCACCTGACGCCCTGCCACCACTTCTGTCTCAGCCCTGCGGGGTTCCTGCACCGGGCCCTGATAGCCGGTGGACCGCGACGGCACGAGCACCGCGTCGTCGACCCGGTCCCACTGCCGATCGGTGACCGGCGGGGTGTCGACCACGCGCGACCGGCCGACCGGCAGCGCCGCCGGGCCGGAACGCGCGGGCAACGCGCCGGCGCGCACGCCGTACCCGTCGGAGCCGCTGATGATCTGGCCGGGCTGGGCGTCGCGGTCGAGGCGCTGGGCCGTCGCCATGACCGGGCTGGAGGCCTCCGGGCGGACGCGGCCGCGACCGCGCTGCGGGACCTCGTCGCCGGTCTCGTTCTCCCGCACGGACTCCCAGAACTCGTCCTGCGGCGTCGGGCCCGCGGACTTCTTGCGGCCCAGCATCTTCGACCAGACACCGCCGCTCATCGGCAGCACGTTGCCCGCCGAGCCGACCGACATCTCGACCATCTGCCACATGCGGCGCAACGGTTTGCCGATCACGAAGCACACCAGCGTGAGCATCAGGCCGAGCAACGTGCGCGTCAGCAACGACAGCCCGGTCGCGTTGAAGATCGCCTGCAGCAACAACGCGTGGACACCCGCGAGAACCGCGAGCACCAGCACGTTGAACACCGTCACGGCGGCCGCCCGCGCGACCTTGCGCAGCAGGTCGTGGTGGATCAGCGCGACCAGACCGATGAGCGGTCCGGCCAGGGTCAGAATCCGCAGCAGCAGCTGGGCCAGCAGCACCGCGGCCTTCGCGAACAGCTGGAACAGCGAGAACGCGATCGCCTGCAGCAGCGCCAGGAATCCCGCGCCGGTGCGGCTGCCGTCGGTGCCGTCGAAGTAGCCCTTGGCGGTGCCGAGCTGGGCTTCGAGGGCCTTCCACTCGGCCTTCTTGGCCTCCAGCGCCGCTTGGTCCGCGTCCTTGTGCTCGGCGATCTCGCTCGTCGTCCAGGCCTGCGCCTTGAGGATGCGCGGGCCGTACTCGGCGGCCTGCGGTGCCTCCGGCGTGCCGAACGCGCCGCGCAGCCAGCTCTGGTAGACGACGGCGTCGTGCAGCTTCGTCGGCAGCACGTGCAACGTGCCTTGCTCTTCCGGTGCCTCGATGAAGCCCGCTTGGATCTCCGAGGTCTTGGAGACCAGCGTGTTGTCGAGGAGGTTGTAGAACTGCGGCAACGCCAACGTGGACGTCGCCAGCCACATGGCCGCCAACGCCCAGAGCCCGCGTTTGGAGATCGTGGCGAAGTCGCCGGTCCAGATCTGCCGGAACATCAGGATCGCGAGGATCAGCGCCACCAGGCCGAACCAGCGCAGGTAGACGTTGTCGTAGACCTTCTGCACGCCGTTCTTCACGGCGTCGTCCAGCGGGACCAGCAGACCGCGGCCCATCACCGTGTAGTGCAACGCGTTCGTGGCACCGACGATGTTCTTGCCGATGCTGAACAGCTCGTTGCCCGCCCACGTGTCGATGGTGGCGTTGGCGTCGGGCAGCACGTTGCACTTGGCGTTGTAGTTGTGCCAGACCATGCCCGCGTAGCCGAAGTCGAGGTACGGCGAGCCGGGCAGGCCGTTGCCGACGGGCGGGTCGAGCGCGCCGACCATGCCCGCGCCGGGCCGTTCCGGATTCGGTGCCTCGCCGCAGGATTGAGCGTGCGCCATCGGGGCACCCAGTACCACCTGGAGCGCCAGGATGGCCGCCACGAGGCTCACCGACCTGGCGCGCGCTGACATGCGCAGCTGGAACCGCCGCCTCGCCCAGAGCGCGGCGGCGATCACCAGCACGATCGTCAGCGCCGTCATGCGGCGCCGTCCCGGTGGCGGTTGGTGCCGTCACCGTGGCCCACCAGGTGAGCCTCTTCCTCCGTCAGTCCGAGTTCCATGTCCGCCGCCAGTTCGTCGTCGATCTCGTCGGGCACGTAGGCGGGCGGCTGCGGGGCCGCGTGGTCGTCGCCCGGCTTCACGAGCTCGCCGGAACCGTTGTCGCGCTTGGCGTCCGGGGTCGTGTCGAGGGCGTTGCGCAGGTGCTCCAGGTGCGGGCCGCTGAAGTCGATGCGGATCCGCTCCACACCACCGGCACCGTCGCCGAAGATGAACTGCCGCGGCGCGCGGTCGCGTTCGGTCGCGGTGCGCTCGCCACCGGGGCGGCGGCCGAGCGACGCGATGACCTGCTCGTACCCGGCTCCGACCGGAACCTTGAGCAGCCGCAACGCGTCCGCCTGCGCCTGGTCGTCGTCGAGACGGCCGACGAAGACCGAGTCGAGCAGTGCCACGAAGCCCTGGATCCTCAGGAAGTCCGCGGGGATCTGCGACGACAGCAGCACGCGGACGTTCCACTTGCGCGAGTCACGCGCGAAGCGGTTCATCAGCACGCGGCCGGTCGGAACCTCGGAGAGGAAGAACGCCTCGTCGATCCAGACGCCCTTGCGGAGGTCCTTCGGCCGGTCGTAGATCGAGCGCTGGGTGAGCCAGGCGGCGAGGTTGAGCATCTCGACGCCGAGCGCCTCCGCATCGGTCCAGTGCTCGCGGCCGACGCCGTCCTTCGGCAGGTTCAGGCCGGCCATCGTGAGCACGGTGAGCCGGTCGTCGCGCTGCTCGTTGTACGGGTCGGCGTCCGCCTCGGGAATCAGCAACGACATGCGCTCGCGCATCTCGTCGAGGAAGTCCGCGACGACGACGGCGTGCTCGTGGTGCTCCGACGCGTCCCGGCGAAGCGCTTCGAAGACGAGTCCGGGATGGGCGTCGAAGCGGCCACCGACCGTGCGGACGGCACGCAGCAGCACGATGCGCGTCTGCGGCAGGCGCGCGACCTCGTACGGCAGCAGACCCGTGAGCACGTCCAGCACCAGACGGCGACGGGTCGCCGCCGCCAGCGCCTTCTCGCGGCGCCAGGCCCGTTCCGGGTCCTCCTCGTCGAGGAAGTGCTCGATCATCGGCTCGGCGACCACCCGGTACGGGTTGAGGATGCCGGGCTGGGCGTTGAGCAGGTTGATCGGCCGCGCGTACGGCCGCAGCTCCGGCAGGTCGCACAGGGCCGACAGCGGTCCGGACGGGTCGAGCAACGTCCAGTGCGCGCCTGCCCGCAGGGTCTTGTAGACCATGCCGCCGCCGAGGAACGACTTGCCGGCACCGAGGCCCGCGACCATCGCCGTCAGACCCGAGGCGTCGCGGAGCTCCTGCGCCATCCACGGGTCCCACGCGACCGGGCGGCGGGTGGCCGTGACGGTCTCGCCCAGCAGGATGCCACGGCGGTCACCCACCTCGGCCGTCGCCGTGGGGACCGCGCTGGCCGCCCACAACACGCTGCCGCGACGCAGGTACGCGCCGTTGGACAGCGGTTCGCCGGGGATGAACTCGCGGGCGATCGCGTACTGCGCCTCGGGGTGCTCGATCGCGATCTTCGGCTTGTACAGCTCCAGCAACGACTGGGCGAGCCTGAGCGCCTCGCGCTCCGTCGGGCCGCTGACCGCGAGCCGCCACCACGAGCGCACCCGGGTGCCCAGCGCGGTGAAGCCCGACGTCATCTCGTCGTCGATCTCCAGCACGCGCCCGGCCTGACGGGCCAGGGACTGCGGCGGGTCGAGCTCGTGCTCGTCGGTGTAGTGGCGGACCTGCGAGCGCACCTTGCTCATCTGCCGCGACAGCTCACCCGAGACCTCCTCGGGCTTGCGCACGTAGATCCGCGCGGACCACTCGACACTCGCGGGCAGCCGGTCGGCGCGCTGCACCCACGGGTCGTCGACCTCGGGGATCTGCAGGCCGTGCATCAACCCGACGGTGAGCACGCAGACGTGCCGCTTGATGCCCGCGTTCGAGCCGGTGCGGCCACGCACGGTCACCGTCGGCGAGTACGGCTCCTGGTGGAAGTCCGCGGCGTCGGTGAACGACGCGAGGTCCTCCGGTTCCCAGGCGGCACCCGGCACGGCGGGCAGGTTGCGCGGCGCGGGCAGGCCCAGCGAGCACGACCGGTGCATCAGCCAGGACATCTCCTCGGCCGTGGCGGGACGGCCTTCGAGACCCGCGGACCCGATCACCTGGTCGAGGTGCTCGACCTCGGAGTCGAGCGCGACCAGCTCGGCGTCGACGGCGTCCGGGAAGACCCTGCGCAGCACGGGAGCGGCGCGTTCGACCGCGCGGTCCATCATGTTGCGGGTCTGCACCTGGACGCCCAGGTAGACCTCTTTCTCCGCCATCGAGCGGCCCATGAGCTGCTGCTGCTCACCGACCATGTAGTCGTCGAACGACAGCGTGCCGGGCGTGTCCGGCAGGCGCTTGACGGCGTTGTGCACGTGCGCCTCGGCCCACATGCGGATCGGGTACGGCCGCGTGGTGACCCGCAGGTGCATCCACCGGCCCTGCAGCTCGGCGTACTGCCCGGCGATGGCGGCGATCAGGTCCTGGCGCTGCGAGTCGCTGCGGAACGACCAGCGCTGCGGTGCGAGCCGGTACCAGGCGTAGACCTCCTGGCCGGTGCGCAGCAGGTGGCCGTCGATGCTGCGGGCCGCGATCGACGGGGTGTAGCTGGGCACGGCCTGCTCGCCGGGCAGGCGGCGGCCGCGCTTCGAGTAGACCTGCGCGCGCTCGCGGGGGTCGGCCGCGGCGTGCTGGGCGATGTGCTGGGCGGAGCGACGGTCATGGTCTCGCCGGCGTCCGAACACCGCGAACCTCCTTCTTACGGCTGGCTGACGTCCGGCGGGGCTGGGCCTGCTGTCTCGCCCGTTGTTTCTTGCTCAACTTGGGACGAGGCCGCTGCGGGTTGACCCGGATCCGGGCGGCGCTGGCCGCTCCGCCGGTGCTTGCCGTGCGCTCTCGAGGTGCGGTGAGCTCGCGGACCCACATCGACATGACGGCTGTGAGCGGCCGTTCATGGCTGATCCGCTGGGTGATGAAGCGCGTGAGGATGATCGTGGCGACGAGGGCCCAGGCCGTCGAGAAGAACCCGAAGCCGACGCCCATCTGCCGCTCGATCGTGAGTACGACGAGGAAAACGACGATCCCGACGCCCCACGCGACGTATCGCGCGCGCCAGGGAAAAGTCGCTTTGGGCGGGCCGAGCCAGACGGCGTCGACCCGGTAGACCTCGTCGTCAGTGCGAACCCGCACGTGTCAGCCTCCGACGAACAGGCCGGCGAGCCACTTGCCGATGTTCGAGCCCGCGTCGGTCGTGACCGCGAGCCCGATGATGGCCAAAGCGACGATCACGCCACCGAGACGGCGCATGACGCCCGCGTTGTCGCCCTTGCCACCACCCAGCCACAGCAGGAGGAGCGCGACGGTCAGGAGGAGCAGCGGAACGATGTTGTCCAGGATCCAGCCGCGGACATTGCCTGTGCCCGGCACCGTCGGCTGCTGCTGAGCGAGTGTCACCAGGTCCATGGCGGTCATTAGGTACTCCAGAGTGCGCTCGGGCTTGCGCTACGAGTAGAACACGAGTTCGTCACGACGTGTGAAGCTGTTGGAGCGGGCTGTAGATCATCTGGCCGTTCCCCCTGGGAGGAATTACGTCTAATCTGGCCGACACATCATCACTGAGGAGACGTCGGTGGGGAACACCCGGACCAAGATTCTCCCTGTCACCGGCAAGGTTCACCCGACTGCGAAGGCCCTGGTCACCCACAGTGCGTGCGTCCTAAACATGCGCACGTGTCCACCCATGTGAACGCCCTGATCGGCCGGTTCGCGACCCCGCCGCGGGTACGACCCGGAGCCACGACTCCGAGGAGATTCGCCCATGCTCGAACCTGACCTCGTGCCGGACGGAAGTGTGGACGGAATCACAGCCTCCCCTAGTGCTCCAGGCGTGGAGGAGCCTACCGGGGAGGCCGGGCAAACCCGGCGCCGGGTCCAAAGGACCGTCAACTTCGACCGGTCCGTGCTGGAGCGCGCGCGTGCGGCGGCCACCTATCTGGCGTCCTACGAGCCCCAGGCCGGGGTGCGGTCGCTGGCCGACATCGTGAACCCGGCCGTGCTGGCCTACGTGACCGAGCTGGAGGAGCTGTACAACGCGGGCGCGCCGTTCCGGCCCGTGCTGCGGATGCCGTCCGGGCGTCCGGCCAAGCGCTGAGGCCCGGCGACCGCACTGGTCGCCGGGCCTCGTTCGAGGGGATCGGTCAGCTGACGCCGGAGATCCGCCAGAAGACACCGGTCGAGGTGTAGTCGGGGCCGACCGGGCCCTTGCCCCAGAAGTAGTCGTCGAAGTTGCCGAGCGCGCCTGACGACGTGACGGGACCCATGGTCGCCCAGCGGACCGAGGCGGGCTGGGTGTCGATGCTGGCCTGCGCCCACGCGTCGCGGACCTTCATCGGGTTGTTCCACCACAGGAACGGCGAGCGCCACATGTAGTTGCCGAACTTGCCGCCGTGGTCGGCCGAGTTGTAGCTGACCGTGGTGAAGCTGTTGATCTGGTGCAGGCCGCGGAAGGCCTGGCCCCAGCGCTGCGCCCAGGTCTGGCCGCCGGTGTCGTCCTCCAGGATCAGGCAGGTGAAGAGGCTCATCCACTCGACGTCGTGGTCGCCCCAGCGGGCGTCGGTGTCGGAGAGCTTGGTGTCGTTGTGGTTGGAGCAGCCGGAGAAGGAGAAGCCGGTGCCCGAACCGTGCCCCTGCCAGTAGGTGAGGTCGACGTCGTCGGCCCAGTTCGTGTCGTCACCGCCCGCGATGGCCGGGTCCTTGAAGTCGCTCTCCCACGCGTTGCCGTCGAGCCAGCTGAAGGCGCGGGCGATGCCGTGGCTGCTCGCCTCGCTGTTGAACGTGCCGATGTTGGCGGCGGTGTTGGGCAGGTCGGCGCAGTTGCCGGTGCCCTCGCTGCCGACCTGCGTGCCGCCGGCCTGGATCTTGAACCGCGCCTCCGGCCTGGGCTCCTGGCCCGGTCCCGGCTGCGGCAGTTCGGCGCCGACCGCGGCGGGCAGCGTGATCGCCTGCGCGGCACCACCCTCGGCGGTGCGACCGGCGCAGCGGAAGGACGGCTCGACCCGGTCGACCTCCTCCTCCAGCGGTGCCGCCACGTAGACGTAGCCGACCTCCGGCTTCACCTCGGCGCCGAGGTACTTCTGGCAGAGCTTGGCGCCGTAGGCGAGGTCGTTGACCTTGACCGTGCCCGCCTGGCTGTACGTGCGCGCGGCGTGGCTGACCGACGTCACGCCCTGCGCGTCGAACGACACCCGGATGTTCGCGCCCTCGCCCTCCAGCGGGATGCCGCCGAGCTGGAACGTGTACGACACGCTCGTGTCGAGGTTGGCGCTGAGTGCGGTGCGCCCGTTGACGTCCGACAGCTCGAACGTCGTGTACTGCGCGGTGGGCGTCGCGTTCGCCGGCAGCACACCCGCGGACCTCAGCCCCTCCTGTGCGCGCTTGGCCGCTTCGTCGGTCGGGATCGTCCTGATGCGCTTGATCGCGTCGAGGTCGAGACCGGTCTGCCTGGTCTCGTTGCCGTCCTCGTCCGGCCGGCCCGGTCCTTCGTCGACGGTCGGCAGGTGCTGGAAGCGCTGCTCGTCCGCGAAGGACACCACGCCGGCCTCGGATCTCCGGACGTCCTTGAGGCCGAAGGCTCTTTGCAGCCTCAGCGCCTGTTCCTGGTCGAGGCCGGAGCTCTTCACCCCGTAGACGGGGAGCTCCGCGGCGTCGGCGGTCGCGACACCGACCGCTCCGGCCGTGACGAGGCTGGACAGGGCCAGCACCACGGTCAGCTTGCGTTGCATGTCTTTTCCTCCCTTGGGGACGACCGGCTGCAGGGGCCGGTCGTCTGACAGGAGGATCTGCCGTGCCGGGTCGTGATACCGGGAGTGGCTGAGCGGGCTGTCGCGACCACTCGTTCGGCCGAAATTCTGTAACGCCCTTGGAGTTCACGACTACTTAGAGGCGGACACCTGGGTATTTGATGCCCGCTCCGGTGTTCAGCACGACCACCTCGTCGTCCGCCTTGAGCCAGCCGTCCTTGCGCAGTGTCCGCACGGCACTGATCGTCGCGGCGCCTTCCGGGCACAGGAAGACACCCTCCAGCCGTGCGGTTTCCTGGCGGTCGGCCAGGATCTGCTCGTCGTCGACGGCGACGGCGGTGCCATCGGTTTCCCTGATGGCCTGCAGGATGATGAAGTCCCCCAACGGTTTCGGCACGTTGATGCCGAACGCGCTCGTGTAGGCGTTGTCCCAGAACGCCGACTCGGCCCTGTTCTCGTCGAACGCCCTGACGATCGGCGCACAGCCGGTGGACTGCACCGCGACGAGGCGCGGGAGCTTTCCGGCGATCCAGCCGAGCTCGCGCATCTCGTCGAGCGCCTTGTGAATCCCGATCAGGCCGACGCCGCCACCGGTCGGATAGATGATCACGTCGGGGACGCGCCAGCCGAGCTGCTCGACGATCTCGTAGCCCATCGTCTTCTTGCCCTCGATGCGATAGGGCTCCCGGAGGGTCGAGGCGTCGAAGAGGTCGACGTCCTTGATGGCCTGGGCGGCGTCGGCGATGGTGCCCGGCACGACCCGCAGTTCGGCGCCGCTCGCCTCGACCTCCTCACGGGTGATCAACGGGGCGTCCTCGGGCATGGCGATGACGCTGCGGAGGTCGGCGCGGGCCGCGTACAGGGCCCAGGCGGCGCCCGCGTTGCCGTTGGTCGGCATCTTGATGCCCTCGATGCCCAGTTCCTTCGCCCGGGCCACGCCGACGGCCGCGCCGCGAGCCTTGAACGAGCCAGTCGGGATGAGCGACTCGTCCTTCATGAGGACGGTCACGTCGAGCGCCCGGCTGAGCGCGGGCAGCGGCACGAGCGGGGTCATGCCCTCGCCGAGGCTGAACCGCGCGTCCGGGCTCCGGACCGGGAGGACGTCGCGGTAGCGCCAGAGGCTGTTCTCGTCCGTCGGCCTGCCGACTTTCGTGAGGTCGTAGCGGGCGAGCAGCGGTGACGCGCACTCGCGGCAGAGGTTCTGGACGACATCGGCGTCGTGCCGATGGCCGCAGCGGGCGCACTCCAGATGGGACAGCATGCCCTAATGCATACAGGCGGATGAGCCGGCATGTAAGCCGGATCCTGTTCATGGGACTCGCGCCCCACTTGGCGGCCATCCATCTGGGCCTGCCGTCGCCGACAGGCTCTAGCGGCCTACCCGCGAGCATCGGACGGGCCGCCCTCGAACGCTCGCGCAGGCACTCGCGTGCCCTCTTGGCCTTGCTCCGGGTGGGGTTTACCCAGCCGCCCCAGTCACCTGGGACGCTGGTGGTCTCTTACACCACCGTTTCACCCTTACCCCGGCTCGCGCCGAGGCGGTCTGTTTTCTGTGGCACTTTCCCGAGGGTCGCCCCTGGTTGCCGTTAACAACCACCCTGCCCTGTGGAGTCCGGACTTTCCTCGACAGTCACCTGCCGCGGCCGCCCTGCCGACTCATCCGCGTCCGCCAGAATATCCCAACGGCTGGAACCGGTTGTCCACCGGTCCGGACGTTGGTTGACTTCCGGTCATGACACGACGTCGCCACGTCGACTACGGCCGCGTGGCAGCCAGCCTGTGTTGTCTCCGCTGAGCGCGCTTTCTCTCATCCGCGACCTCAGGGAGTGCTTGCCATGTCCGATCTGCTGATCATCTCCGGCGCGCCGTCCCACACCGCGCCCACCGGCGTCGTGGTGTCGCACGTGTCCGCCGTGCTGAAGGCCCTGGGCCACCGCGTGTCGTTGCTCGACGTGCGGTCGCTGCCCACGTTGTCGCTGCTCACCGAGGACCTCCGGGACGCCGAGATCTCCGCCGCGGTGAGCGCCGTGCTGTCCGCGGACGGCGTCGTGGTGGCCTCGCCGGTGTACCGCGCCGCGTACAGCGGCCTGGTGAAGACGCTGCTCGACCTGCTGCCGAAGAAGGCGCTGCGGGGCCGCGCGGTGCTGCCGCTGGCGACGGGCGGCAGCCAGGGGTTCCTGGTCGCGATGGACTACGCCCTGCACCCGCTGCTCGCGGCCAAGGGCGCCGACCAGGTGGTGCGCGGCGAGTTCGTGCTGGACCAGAAGGTCGGTTCACTCGAGTCGGCCGCACTGCTGGACGCGGCGGCCGACCGGTTCGTCTCGGCTTTGACGCCGCGCCTGCGCAAGGTCAGCTGAGGTGTGAGGTGTCGTTCACGAGCTTCACCGACGCGTGCCCGTCGGGGTAGAACTCGGCGATCGACACACCCGTCAGGTCGAGGTGCATCCGGAACAGGAACTGCGGCCCGACGTCCAGCGCCTGCCGCAGCAGGGTCTTGATCGGCGTGACGTGGCTGACGACCACGATCGTCTTGCCGCCGTACTTGGCGATGATGTCGGTGCGCGCCTTGCGGATGCGGGCGTTGACCTCGTCGAAGCTCTCCCCGCCGGGCGGCTGCACGCTCGTGTCGCCGAGCCACCGCCGGTGGATCTCGGGGTCCCGCGCGGCGGCCTCCGCGAACGTCAGCCCTTCCCACGTGCCGAAGTCCGTCTCGATGAGCCCCTGATGGGTGACGACGTCCAGCCCGGTCCTGTCCGCGAGCTTCCGCGCGGTCTGCTGCGCCCGTTGCAGCGGCGACGAGATGATCGCCGCGACGTCGTCCACTTTGGAGAGACGGGCCGCCGCCCTCTCGGCCTGCTGGAGGCCGAGCTCGGTCAGCGGATGATCCCCGCGCCCCGAGTACCTGCGCTCGACCGACAGCTTGGTCTGCCCGTGCCGCAACAGGATCAACCGCGTGGGTTCACCGACCGCACCACTCCAGTGCGGCTGCTTGTCCCCCTCCGCGGTCTTCGCTTCCCCGTCCATGGCCTCGTTGGCCAGCCGGTCCGCCTGCCGGTTGCGCTCGCGCGGAATCCACTCGAACGTGACGACCTTGAAGGACCTCACCAGCGCCTGCGCCTCCCGCGCCAACGGCTGCATGGAGGGGTGCTTGATCTTCCAACGCCCGGCCATCTGCTCGACGACCAGCTTGGAGTCCATCCGCACGTCCACGGTCTCGGCCCGCAGCTCACTCGCCGCCCGCAACCCCGCGATGAGCCCCTGGTACTCCGCCACGTTGTTGGTGGCGACCCCGATGAACCCCCTGCGCTCGGCCAGCGTCTCGCCGCTGAGCTTGTCGCGCACCACAGCGCCGTAACCAGCAGGTCCGGGGTTGCCCCGCGACCCGCCGTCGGCCTCGACGATGACCTTCACGCCGGCGATCGTAACCCCGCGTTCAGGCGCCGCTCGGGGGCGTTGTACGATGATCCCATCAGTCTGGGTGGCGGAATGGCAGACGCGCTAGCTTGAGGTGCTAGTGCCCGAAAGGGCGTAGGGGTTCAAGTCCCCTCTCGGACACGCTTGCTGAACACATGCGGAGAGGTCGTCTCATAGACGGCCTCTTCTGCTTTTCATACTTCGATCCGGCTCCGAGTCTCCCGTAGAACGACATCGACCACTAACGGCTGAGCAACACTCCAGGCCAATCGCCGGGACAGGTCTCACAGCAGAGACCTCGGCCAGGCCCGTACGGCAACACGGCTGCTCAAGGCCGATCGCCCGGCAACGCCAGAGCAGCAGCTCCGAAGGCCGGGGTACCTGCTTGTCGTGCAGGCACCCCGATGACGTCACCAACAGCCAACCCCTCACTCGACGGCTCGTGAGCGCGGCTACACGTAGTCCTCGAACTCGTAGTGGCCCAGCCGAGCAAGACGCGCGGCGGCCTTGGCCCAGGAATCGGCCTCCACGCGCTCGATCGCCGACCTGACGGCGTCGAGGATCTCGCTGATCCTCGACGTGCCGACGATGACGAGCGACCTGCCGAAGAGGATCCGGTCCGACTCCACTGTCGACCTGAGGCTGGCGAGGGTGCACACGTTCAGCTGAAGCAGCTCGTCGCCCTCGCCGTCGTCAGGCCCGACGATCGCCTCCAGCAGGAACGAGAAGTTCTCCGGATCGTCCGGGTAGAAGTTCTCCAAGTCCACGTCAGGGCTGATGAAGTGTCGTACGACTGCTCTCACTGTCAGTTCCTAATCGATGATGTCGACGTGGGCGTCGGCTTGCCACTCTCGCCGGCCCGGTTCGTTGCGCAGCCGCCACTCGAAGTTGGCCTGGTATCCCGGTCCTCCGAACTGAGCCGGCCTGTTCGGTTTGTACGACGGCGGACGGTACTGGCGCATGCCGTCCTCGCTGACCAGTGTGCGACCGTCACTTGCCACCTTGTAACCGGGGCCGACCCACGCCTCACCCATCATTTGCGCCTCGTCCCGGGTGACCCGGCCGATGCCCGAGTTCCCCTTGTTCATGGTTGCTTGGCGCAACATCCCGGCCATCTCCATCTCACGTTCCACGGTGACTGCGGCGGTGCAGTTGTGAACGAGAACGGAGCTGGCCCCGGCCAGCACATGGTAGGTGTGGATGCCGTCGACAGTGAGGTTGCGGACGCGCTTGAACTCGACGCGCTCCTTGACCGCGGTGACCTGCACGCGCGTGCCGGTCGAGGTCTGCAAGGCCGAACCTGCGTGCAGGTCCTTGGCGTCGACCCACCGCTTCTGGTCGGGCAGCCAGAACGGGTGCTTGTCCGTCGCGACGATCTTGCCGTTGGCCGTCTCGATCTCAACGAGGTTCTTGAAACCCTCGCCGATGATCGTCGCGGTCACTTCCCGCGCGCCCGACTCTCCCGTTTCCGGATCTGTCGCGAGCACTTGGTCACCGAGCTTGATCTCGTCGATGCGCTTGGCCGAACCGTCGGCCATCAACACCTGCGTGTCACCGGTGAAGCTGTTGCCACGCCCGCAACCGATCCCGACGATCTTGGCGGCTTTACCCAGCCAGCCTGCCTCCTTGGACGCTGCGGCTGCTCCGCGCAACGCCGACCCGCCCACGGATCCGGCCGCGAGTGAGACCGCTCCGACGACGGTGAAGACGAAGTCCCAGCCGTCGGCAGGCTTGTTGCCGACGGTGTAGGACCACTCGCAGAACCCGGCGCCGGGGTTGCTGCTGCGGCAGAGGTAGGTGGCCCAGTGCGTGACCGCCTCCGCGTAGGTCTCGCCCGGCGCCATCATCACTGGCGCGCCGAAGATGGGGCCTCGTTTCATCTCCTCGGCGGTGGGTAGGCGATGGCCGTAGATGATGGGCTGGTTGGAGCCGTCACCGGTGCCGGACTGCCACTCCCACAGCTGCTTCTGCTCCTCGTAGGAGTAGCCGGATCCCACTGGTCCGCAGAAACCGTTGGCCGAGTAGCTGCACCCGAGCTCGTAGCCGGCTTTCGAGCTTTCGTGCTTGGTCTCGGCGTAGAAGTTGCAGGAGTCGCAGTACAGGCCGGTCGGGTCGCTGAAGCTGACCGGGCTGTTGTTCGCGTAGACGTAGGCGTTCCACTGCCGCGGATCCCCGAGATCCATCACCGGGTCCACCGAGATGAACCGGCCCAGCTTCGGGTCGTACTCACGAGCACCGATGTGTGTCAGACCCGTGTTGTCCAGCGTGCCGCCCACGAAGCCCTTGTCCAGCCGCGCCGGCCAGGTGCCCGTGTTGTCCCTGACCTCGCCGAACGGCAGGGTGCGGCGGGTGCTCACGCTCTGGTTGAGAGCGTTGATCGTGTTCGAAACCGTGCCGTGCTGGTCGGACGACAGCCAGGTCAGGCCGGTCGAGGTGCGCATGGCGATGGACTGGCCCGCGTGCGAGTAGTAGCGGGTGCAGACCTTCGCCTGGGAGGACGCGGTGTAGCGCAGCTCCTGGCCGGGCAGGTACAACGTGCTGCCGTCGGGGTCTCGGCGGATCAGCCGGTTGCCGTCGGCGTCGTACGCGTAGGACGACTGGCCGGTCTCGTCGGTCGTGGTGGCGACGTGGCCTTCCTGGTCCCACGTCATCGTCTGCGTGGCGTCGCCGGGTGAGGGACGGGTGAGGGTGTTGCCGGTCTCGTCGTAGGTGTAGCCGGCCTGACGGCTGCCCGCGTTGTCCGTGGCCACCGTCTTGGCGACGGAGTGCTTGCCCGGGGTCGGGAAGTACTCCGTGGTGCGGTCACCCGCGCTGGTGCCGTGCTCGACCAGCTTCGTGCGGTCGCCCGCAACGTCGTAGCTGTAGGACTGCCAGTACTTCGACGGGCCGCCAAGGCCTGCGATGGTCGGGTCGGGTGCGCAGTCGCCGGAGCCGGGGGTCCAGGCTTCGGTGAGGCGGCGCAGGTAGTCGGCGCGGAAGCACTGCGTGTCCGAGCTGACCGAGTCCGAGACGCGGGTGACGTTGCCCGCCCAGTCGTGGCTGTACGACACGTTGGCCACGTCGGTGGGGCCGGTCTGCTTCGTCGTCCAGATCTGAGTGAGGCGACGGGTGAACTGGTCGTAGTTGCGGGTGACGTCGACCGTGTTTCCGCCGTTGTTGCGCATCCGGTACGTCGCCAGTTCGCCGAACGACGTGTAGCCGGTCGAGGTGACGAGGCTGGTCTGCGGCGAGGTGCCGTAGCCGGTCTTCAGGGCGTTCGGCTGGTTCAGCGCGTCGTAGCCGTACTCGAGTGTCTCGCGCTTGAGGTCGCCCACTGCGGGAATGCGCGTGCTCAGGGGCAGGTCGTCGCCGTTGTAGGTGTAGACGTAGTTGTAGGTGCCGCCTAGTCCGGTCTCCCCGTCCGGGATCGTGATGTCGGTGGACGTGGGCAGCTGGTCGGGCCGCATGCCGGTGTGTTCGGTGATGTAGTCACCGAGCTCGCCGTGCCGCACGGACTTCACCAGCGCGCCGTTGACCCTCGTGCCGTCGGCGAGCACGTCGTAGAACCACTCGGAACGAGCCGTACCGGTTGCCGTGTTGTCACGCGTGCTCGTCTTGCGACCCAGTGCGTCGTAGGTGTACGCGGTCGTCTTACCGCGACCGTCCGTTGTGGACACGAGCTGGTCCAGGTCGTTGTAGATCGACGTGGTCGTGCCCTTGTCCGGGTCAACCGCGCTGATCTGCCGGCCCCGCACGTCGTAGGAGTACTGCCACTTCTTGCCCGACGCGTGCGTGACCTCGGTCTGCTGGCCCTTGAGGTCGTAGGTGTACTTCGTGGCGTCGAACCCTGTCGCCGCGCCCGCGACGACACCCGAGTGATACTGCCGCAGCTCGGACTTGCGGCCCACGACGTCGACCAGCGTTGACGTCACGACACCACCCGCGGGCGGTGTCACGTCGATGCGGTCGCCGGCGTAGTAGGTGGTCGTGCGGAACAGCTCGTCGCCGCCTGGGCTGGCCACCGGCACGTTCTTCTTCAGCACCTGGGCGATATCACGACCCGCACCGTCGTAGTTGATCACCGTCGCCGACGGGATGGTGTCGGCCGGCACGAACAACTCCGTGCTGGGAGCGACATTCCCGAGGTAGGCGTTGTCGGTCCGCTTGGGCCGTCCTGCCGAGTCGTAGTGCGTGTCCGTGACAACTGAGGTGGAGG